>Ga0308169_10000523_pt1 | contig 56055 bp, 60 predicted proteins | sample PhyBR1_2_FD_202139 | JGI IMG/M metagenome (GOLD analysis project Ga0308169, IMG submission 202139) | Phyllosphere microbial communities from UC Gill Tract Community Farm, Albany, California, United States - DLSLSB.R1 | ecosystem: Host-associated > Plants > Phyllosphere > Unclassified | place... | reverse complement strand
GGAAGGACGTCGGGCGGCGAGGCGGACGACAAGGCGCTCAGGGTCGTCGTGACGGTGCGCTCCTGCGGGCAGAGGAGAGTGCGAGAGAGGAGGGTCGTCAGCGCTCGTCCACGAGAGGGAGGGTGGGGCGGTGCGAGCTGCGGAGAGAGCGTGCGCCCGAATCACGCTCCAGACCCGATCAGCGAGTCCTCCAGGACCCCTGCAGCACCTCAGCTGCGCTCGTGCGGCCCTTGAGGCGACGGCGAAGCGAGGCGAGCTGTGCGGCTCCAACTGCTCGCTGGGAGACCGGGAGGAGCAGCACCGCCGGCAGCCGACGCGCTCGACGCGTCCGGTTGTGGCTCCATCCACCCTGACTGCATCCACAGAGACCCTTAACCGCTGCCCAACCCTGCGCGCGCCGCTGCAGCCGAGGTCCAGTGCTCGCGCCGCGTCGCCTCGTCGTTGGAGGAGAGGAGGGCGGGCTCACCTTGGCATTGTCGTCCACGAAGTCGAGCTTGACGGTGTCGCCGTCGATCGACTTGGCGGTGAGGCGCGCGGCGATCCAGCCGAGCTCCTTGTCGGGGAAGAAGCAGCGGGTGTCGGGGAGGTAGGCGTCGAGAGCCATGGCCGGACGAGGCGGGAATGGGTGGTGGCGCGGCCTGCGCGTCGAGGTGGTGTGGTGGCCTGCAGGCACTCGCAGGAGACTAGCGCAGCAGTCTGGCGGCCAGCGACGAGAGGAGCGACGGTGCGAGGCCAACCCCGCCTCGCTGGCGGCGGCGGCGCGACGACGACGAGGTTCGCCCCCTCGCCCTCTCGCTTGCGTGGTGCCAGTGCGGGTGTACCTGGGCGGCTAGTAGCTCACCCACACTAGCTGCGCCCGACTGCTTCTGGCGAGCGGAAGCCGAGAGGCCGCGCTTTTTCCGCTTTTTCGCCCGCAGCTCGCTTCCGTCAGACGACTCTGCACGGGCTGGTACATGGACTGAAAGCCACGCGATAGCTTTCAGAACCTACTGATGCAAGCGCAAGAAATCCGCACGGCGAGCGAGCGAAGGGCGGAAGTCGGGCGAGAGATCTGTCGACCTGTTCCTCCACCACCACCGCACCAAACGACTAGGTGAGGCTCAGATCCTTTGTGCGCTGCTCGATGCAGGCCTCTGGAACGTGCGCAGGCCGCCGCGCGAGCTCGTCGTCCCTTCGCTCCCCGCCCCATCTCGCTATCGCACCCCATCCGCCAGCCCTCCCGCGACACTCGGTCCAGGCTACCCTGCGTGGTACAGCCATGGTCCAGGTCTTCTCGGTGCCCTTTCTCCCGCACCGCAAGCCTGCAGGAGCTGTGGTCGGCGAGGACGACCGGCTTGACTCCTCATCCGCAACCTCGCTCCGAAGCGCAAGAGCACCTCGAGCTGACCTTCCTGCGACCTCTGCCCTCGCACACAGACTCGTACATCATGGCTGAGCAGATGGTGCGCGCAATCTCGCACTCTCGCTGCACCCTGTACAACGCGCGCTGACCCTCCTCCTCGTCCCGAACTCGCAGGCCAAGAAGCTCTGGGGCGGCCGCTTCACCACCGGCACCGACCCTCTGTGCGTCCAACTCTCTCGAGCCCTCTTCCTGTGCGCAAGGCGAGCTGACCGTCGCGCCGCCCTCCCTCTCTCCCTCCTCCTCCCTCTTCCCCGTCCCTCGTCCCCGCCGGCCGCGTCGAGCAGCATGTGGGAGTTCAACCAGTGCCTCTCGTACGACAAGGCGCTCTACGCCGTCGACGTCGCCGGGTCCAAGGCCTACGCCCTCGCCCTGTCCAAGACAGAGCCGCCCATCCTCACGGCGCACGAGCTGTCCGAGATCCACCGCGGCCTCGACCAGGTCCAGCTCGAGTGGGAGAACGGCTCGTTCGAGATCAAGCAGGACGACGAGGACATCCACACGGCCAACGAGCGCCGCCTGAGCGAGGTCATCGGCAAGGAGATCGGCGGCAAGCTCCACACGGGCCGCAGCAGGAACGACCAGGTCGCGACCGACATGCGCCTGTGGCTCATCCAGGAGGTCAAGAAGGACATCGAGTGGATCCAGGGCGTCGTCGGCATCCTGTCGGTCAAGGCCGAGGAGTGGATCGACCACCTCGCCGCCGGCTTCACCCACCTCCAGGTGCGCTCTCCTTCCTCTCCCTCCTCTCCTCCCGGTCGGCTCGCAGCGTCCTGACGCTCGACATGTACAGCGCGCGCAACCGATCCGCTTCTCGCACTTCCTCCTCGCCCACGCCCACTCGTTCGCCGGCGACCTCGACCGGTTCCGCGACCTCTTGCCGTCCGTCCCGCTCTCGCTCTCCCTGCCTCACGTCGACACTCAGCTGACATCGTGCTCCTCCTACAGGCGTGTCTCGACTCTTCCTCTCGGTTCGGGCGCCCTCGCCGGCAACCCGTTCTGCGTCGACCGCGAGCTCCTCCGCTCCGAGCTGGGCTTCAACTCGATCGGCGGCAACTCGATGCAGGTCCGTCAGCTCGTGCTCCCCTCGCAGACTCTCTCATTCCTCGAGAGGCAGTTGCGTCTCCTTCGGTGCGCGCCTGACGCTGATGCACGAACTCCTGCACGCAGTCGGTCGCCGACCGTGACTTTGTCGCCGAGTACCTCTTTGCGTGCTCCCTCCTCATGGTTCACATCTCGCGCCTCGCCGAGGACTTGATCATCTACTCGTCGAGCGAGTTCGGCTGGGTCGTCTGCGGCGACGCTTACAGGTGCGCACGCCGTCCTCCCTCCTTCCTCTCGAGCCTCGCACGACAAGAGGCGCTGACGGACTCTACTCCACTGCGCACAGCACCGGCTCGTCGATCATGCCGCAAAAGAAGAACCCGGACGCGTGCGAGCTCCTGCGCGGCAAGAGCGGACGAACCGTCGGTCAGGTGCGCCTCGTCCCTTTCCTCCCTCTCCCTTCCCTCTGCCTTTCTCCTCCCTCGCCCTCCCCCTCGCGCTGTAGTCCTCCTCTCGGGTAGCTCGCTGATGCTCCATCCTCTCTGTGCAGCTCACCGGCTTCCTCACGACGCTTAAGGGCCTCCCGGCGACGTACAACAAGGACCTGCAGGAGTCGCAGGAGCCCATGTTCGACGCCGCCGAGACGGTCGGCAAGAGCCTGCGCATCCTCCAGGGCGTCATCTCGACCCTCAAGGTGCGTCGACGCGCTCTCCTCCTCGGCCGGCGGCCGTTCTTGCCGGCGCACGGACCATCTTGACGGTCAAGCCTGACGCATCGTCTCTCTTGTGACGCAGGTCTTCCCCGAGAACATGAAGAAGAGCTTGACGCCCGACATGCTCGCGACCGACCTGGCTGAGTACCTCGTCCGCCGTGGGGTGCGTCTTCCTCTTCCCTCTGCCGACCTCTCCTCGCTCGCAGCTACAGGTCGTCGGCCGCGAAGAAGAGCCTCGCTGACTCTCTCTCTCTCCCTCTGCTGCGCACAGATCCCCTTCCGCGAGACGCACCACATCTCGGGCTCGTGCATCCGCCTCTCGGAGGAGTCCGGCGTCCCGCTCTCGCAGCTCACGCTCGAGCAGTTCAAGTCGGTCTCGCCGCACTTCGGCGACGACGTGCACGACGTCTTCAACTTCGAGACGAGCGTCGAGCGCCGCGACGCCAAGGGCGGCACGAGTCGTCGCGCCGTCCTCGAGCAGGTCGAGGAGCTCAAGAAGAAGTTGGTCGCGACCGCGCAGGACTAGATGGACGAGTCGGCGGAGGGTTTGTACAGTTGGATCGCAATGCGCACAGCGTTACTCGGGACCCGAGCGTCGACCTCGCAGCGGCGCCTCGAGCTGCCTTTCCTCTCCCCCTCCTCGTGCTCCTCATCTCGATGCGGCCCGGGTCGTGCTACCGTGCCTGCTCGCAGCCTATCGATCTTCTCGGGACCTCGTGCATGGACGACCCGTTCGCAGGGAGGCGAGTCGGTCGCCCTCTCCCGGCGCATCCCGTTCTCGACTGGCCGGGACGGGTTGACGAGGGTGGCTGGCAGGACGACCTCGCTCGACGTTCGGCGTCCCCTTTCTTCTCCTCCGCATCCACGCGCACAGCACGACCTCGATGCACGTACTCGTGCCGTTGGCGCTCTGCGCCTCGTTGGCGTCCGCCCTCCCGACCTTCCTCGTCCACCGACAACTTCCTTCCCTCTCGCTCTTCTACAACGCCTCGACCTTCTCGCCGACGGGACAGGGCATCACGTACCGCTCGACGCTCAACTACTCGTGCGACGCGCTGTCGTTCAGCTACGCCGGTTCGCGCCCGCCCCTCAGCCTCACCGCCCACCGCGCCAACGACTCGTCGCTCCTCACCGTCATCGGGTCGTTCTACGCGACGAGCGGCAACGTCAGCTGGACGCCGACGCTCCCCGAGGGCGAGCGGTACTTTGTGCGCCTCGAGGACTCGGAGGGCAAGAGGAGCGACACCAACTCGAGCCTCGTCGCCGTGCCTCAGAGCGAGTTCCCTGGCTGCATGTGCGTGTTCTCCTCTCCTCTCTGGGCAGGAGGTGCTTGTGCGCTGACGTGGGACCCTTTGCAGTGCCTACTACTCCGGCTCGGGCAGCAGCAGCAGCTTGACGAGCGTCACCGCCGGGCTCATCATCCTCTTCGCCGTCCTCGCCGTCCCTCTCCTCATCGCCCTCTTCTGGGTCGTCGCCCGCCTTTACCGCCTCATGCGCCGGTTCTGCTGCCCCGCCGCACACGCCCGTAGCCTCGCCCGCCTGGCCGCCAAGGGCGTCGCGCGCACCACGAGCTACGCTCGCAGCGACTCGACGCACAGCACCGACACGCGCAGCAGCAGCCTCGACGAGAAGATGGGGCAACCGATGCCGCCGCCGATGGGCCCGCCGCCGAGCCAGCCGACGCGCTCGTCGCAGGCCGAGCCGCCGCTGCAGCCTCTGCCGCAGGCGCAGGCGCAGCCGCTCGCAGAGGCCCGTGCGCGGCACGGCACCGACGCCGGCGAGCGTCGGCTCTCGCGCGTCAGCGCGGAGCACTCGCTTCGGCAGAGCCTCGCGCCGGCCGAGATCCACCGCCTCGAGCTACACGTCGACGAGCTGCAACGCGCGCTCCGGGCGGCGGCGGCGCTCGCCGAGGGGGAAGGCGAGGCCGAAGCCGAGGAGGAGGCGCAGCGCTCGGCGCAGCACATCTCGTCGCTGCCGAGGTACCACACGGACGAGGACGTCGTCGACTGGGACTCGAAGTCGGAGAAGTGAGGTCCGAGCGGGACGAGGAAGGAGGAGGAGCAGTGGTCGAGTCGGTGCCCTTGTTCAGCTCTGTAGCGCGTCCCCTCTCGTCTTTTCGTCTCTCTGCAAGCTGTCTTCTGCTCGTCCTGTACATCGTGCACTCGAGAAGAGAGCGCCGGTCGAAATCGACCTGCTCAAGGTGAGGCGCTCTCTCTCGCTCCTGAGCCGTGAAGCGGCTCTCGCACCGCGAGCAGGACATCTCGTAGCCGGCTCAATGTGTTCGTGTTCCAAGCGTCGCACTGCTGCAGCCCGCCTCCCCTCAGTAGTACGTCCCTCCGCCGGCAAAGCCGCCCTAAGCCGGATAGCCGTACCCCCCTGCGCCGGGAGGATGCATCTCTTGAGCGCCCGAAGCGCCGAGCGGCTCGTAGACAGGAGAGCAGAGGGACGCACCGCCGCCATAACTGCCAGGGACCGGCCGCCCCATGAGCTCGCCCGCCGCGCGCTCGAGCCTCGCGATCCCTCTTTGCTCCTCGGCCTCGTCGCGCAGCTCTGCCCGCTCGGCCTCGACCTCCTGCGCAGCGAGTACAGCGTCCGAGCGACGCTCGGCGCGGTCGATTGAGCGTGCGGCGCGTGACTCGGCGTTGAGCTGCGAGCGGAGCTGGCGAGCGTCGTCGAGGGCCCGAGCGCGCTGAGCGGGTGCGAGGCCGGTGAGGGACGCTGTTGCTCGAGGAATCGGCGCACACGTCAGTGGCGAACTATGCGTGCGAGATATAGGGGAAGGAGGACGCACCTCTCATTTCTGCGACCCGGAGCCGGCTCCTGAGCTCCTGCTCGCGCAAGCTCAGCCCGGCCCCGCTCGACAGCGACAGGCGCTGCGAGTGGTACGGCGCGCTCGGCCTCGGATTGATGGACATGCCGCCGCCGACGAGAGCCGTCCTGCCGACGCCGCCGCCGCCGAAAGCGCGCAGGCGCTGCAGCGAGAAGTAGGGCGAGTAGCGGCGGGCGAGATCTGCGAGCGGGCGCCGAGGACAGCGTGAGCTACTGCGCGGCGACAGAAGGCGAAGCAGAGAGAGAGAGAGACGCACTGGGGAAGCGAGAGAAGGACGAGCGGTACTGCGGCGCGAAGAGTCCGCGCTGGATCGGCACTTGGCGCAGGTAGCTCAGGTCGTGAGCTGCGCCGCCGTACCTCCTCCCCCACCAGCCGCTCGCGAGGCCGAGCGACCCTAGCGCGCCCATCGACGCGTACTCGCTGTAGCGCAAGCTGCGCTCGGCGTCGTCGAGCTGCTCCCAGGCGAGGCGCTCCTCCCACCGGCGCAGGCGCTCCGACTCGTCGAGGGCGTAGTCGAGGTCGAGCTCGCGTTGAAAGTGCTGCACGGCGAAGTTTGAGCGTGTTAGCTGACGAACTCCTCGAGCTCGAACAAGACGAAGGGAGGACGAGGACGCACCATGAGGTCGGCGAGCGCGTACTGTCCCTGGTCCCAGCTATCGTCGCCCCATGCGTCACACAGGCCCATCGGCTGCTCGACGAAGGACGTGTAGTCGTACAGGTCCGGGTAGGCGTCGCCGTAGCCCCAGGGCTCGCCCAGGTACGCTCCTGCGCCGCCGACGTCGCCGTACCCGCTCGAGAACCCGTCGTAGTCGGCATAAACGCCGCCGCCGAGCCCGCCGACGTCCGAGTAGGCGTAGGGGTCGTCGTAGTAGCCCGCTCCACCGTCGTACGAGGCTGTGTCGTAGTAGCCGTCGCCGTCGAGGTCGTAGAGGTGGGACATTGGGGAGAGGGGAGAGCGAGGAGCAAGCGCCGCGGTCGAGAGGAGTATTGACGAGGGGATGGCGTGAAGGGTGAGGTGTCGGCGTGTGGCCTGTAGAGGATGGAAGGTCAGCAACTTGCTCGCGACGAGGCTGATGACGATGGCAGACGAGAGCTCGTCGGCGAGAGGAGGAGGTAGGGAGAGACGCACGGACTGGCCTTCTTGGCTGATGACTGTGCACACACGCCTGCAGCCTGGTAGCTTGAAGCAGCAAGGCAGCAGCACGGCGAGCGAAGGAGACGAGGGAGGTCGAGATGAGCGAGGAGCAGCGTCGCCGAGGTGCGCACGCCGGCCGACGGACAGGATGAGAGGAGACAGATCTCAGCTTTTCGTGGCTGCAGGATCACTGTGAGTGTGTGTGCGTGGCCTGCAAGTGCATCCTGCGCTTCTCGCGGTGTGCACGCGCTGCTTGAGCGAGGTGGAGGAGGCTGATGACGAGCGGCGGGCGACGACGAGGGGCAGCGAGGAGCGGGCAGGTTCGCGCGCGTTCGGGACAGCGCAAGTCGCTCAGGAGCCGTCTGAGTCGAGCCTAGCAGCCAGCGAGGCTGCGAGTGGAGACAGACCCGAGGTCGAGCGGCCGACGAGCAACAAGTCCGGCTTGTTCTCCGCCCGCGCGACCCGACAGCGACCAGGCGCACCAAGCAGCGCGCCAGGACACGCACCACACAGCTCTGCCATGCCGCACAAGGCGTCCAACGGCTGTGCGTCCCTCTCCCTCGCCCTCTCGTCCCCCTCCTCGCGCAACCCGATCTCATCTCGCCCCGCGCCTCCCCACCAGCAGACGCCGTCCCAAAGCCAGAACTCGCCACCGGCTTCGAGTGGCAGAGCGTCTTCGAGGAGCTCCTCGAGCAGACCGCCTCGACCAATGTCGTCGAGTGAGTCCCCGCTCTCCTCGTCCCCTCTCCCCGACCGATCAAGCGAGCTGACCCTCCGCTCGTCCCTCTATCGCAGTGCCGACTGGTCCATCCTCAAGGAGATGATCAAGTACAAGCTTGCCGAGGTACGTGGCCCCAGGCTAGGTCGCCCACCCCCGCGCAGCCGGACCTGACCTCGACCCTCTGCTCGCAGGCCATCTCGAGCTACCTCGCCATGGGCCCGCCTTGGCCCTTACCCCCAGACGACGCCATGCACGCACGAGCGCGAGCGTACGACACTCTCGACTCGTTCAGCAGGTGCGTCCCAGCTCGCAGATCCAGCGCGCGTGCCGGAGCTGACCTCCTCTCCTTCGCCCGCAGCCCGCCCTTCACGATCCAGCGCCTGTGCGAGCTCGCCCTTTATCCTCGGCGGCAGTACACCTCGCTCCCGAAGTACCTGCGCGCCGTCAGCCGCGTCTTGAGCGTCACGTCGGAGAGGTCAGCGTTCGACGAGGACGACGGCACCGACCACTTTGCGTCAACCTCGGCCGTCACGCTCGACACGTCGCTCGGCGTCATTCGGCAAGGCGTCATCCACCCTCCTGCACACTCCCTGTCCCTCTCGCCCATCGCCACTCGCCGCCCAACCCCTTCCCCGACCTCCTCCCCGAGCCCGCGCTCGTCGCCGCAGGTCGTCCCCCTCCTGAGCCCCATCCCCTGGCTTCGAAAAGGCGATGCAGGCGCGCCACCATCTTCATCGTCTTCCAGCAAAGCCATGTCCGAGAACGGCGACGTCGAGTCGTTCCACCTCGGCTCGCCTCCTCCAGCCACCTCGCCCCGACCGCCGACCGTCTCCCTCCCTTCGACCAACGCCGCCGCGCTCGCCTCGGCGCCGAATCCTCAGAGCTCGCCGCCGAAACCTCTGCAGGGCCAAGGCCCGGCAACGGCGACGCCGACCGGCGGGCTCGTCGACGAGGTGGATCCGGGCAGCGGCGGGTCCGAGACGATGGAGCCCGTCGCGTTGAGCAGCGCGACGACGCTCGCGCCGCCCGCTGAGGTGGAGCAGACGGGTGGAGCGGGAGGGGACGAGCCGGCGGAGAAGAGCGCGAGCCTGCGGGAGCGGTTCGTGAGGGCGAGCAGTCCGAGGGTCGAGGCGCCGCTGGATCCCGAGGCGAGCGCAGGAGGCGAGGGCGAGCGGGACGAGATGACGACGGGCCCGTGACCGACCTGTCGTAGCTTAAGATAGCTAGGGGACGTTGCAGTGCAGCTGGCGTGCACGCAGCCCCGAGAGCGGGCCATCTCGACCCGACCTTCTCGACCTCGCCGCCCTCTCCCCCTCTCGCCACTCGCCTCGCCTCTCGCCTCGCTCGGTCTCGGCACCCCCTGCACTCGACGCACCATGGACGCCACCCAGGAGCACGCCATCCGCGCCCACACGCGCTCCCTCGCCGTCCACCTCGTCCCGCCCTCCTCCCCCATCCTCGCCTCCCTCCCGGCCCTCCTGCGCCCCTCGCCCTCGAGACCACTCACGCCCATCCTCATCGACCACGACGAGCGCAACATCGACTTCTGGGACGCCCGCCGCGTCAAGGAGTGGGAGGACGAGCGCCGGCGGGACGAGCTGTGGGAGATGACGCGCGCGCAGGTCGACGAGCTTAAGCGGTCGCGCCGCGAGTGGGTCGAGGCGGTCAAGTATGTCAAGGAGGAGGGCAAGGGTGTCGAGGGACTGCCAGGTGCGCCTCTTCTCGCTCGTGTCGGCACCTCGTCCTCGTCCTCGTCCTCGAGCTGACGGCTCGCTCGCCCTGTTCCAGCGCCGTACGCCTTTCCGCCCCGCCTCGCCGACGACTTCATCCTCTCGCACACGCACAAGCGCGCATCGTCGGGCCGCTCGACCGCCTTCGACCCGCGCACCATCCTCACCTCGCTCCTCGGGCCGCCGCCGACGGACCTCCTGCCCGAGCCCGACGAGGCGCTCCTCGCCATGAACACCGTGCCCGACCTCGACAACGCCTTGTACGTCCCTCTCGTCCAGTCTCGAGCCGCTCCAGCTGACGCCGAGCCCTGCACGCAGTGACCTCAAGCTGTCCGTCTCGGCCGACCAGTTCGCCGACATCAAGCGCATCCGCTCGGCCTACACGAGCCGCAAGCAGCTCGACGACTACCTGCGCGAGGACGAGCAAGCCTGGGTCGACACGCTCGCGAGCATTCCTTCGTCATCGGTGCGTGCACAGACCCCCCCCGCCCGCTCTGTCCCGCTCGTCGACCTCGCTGACGCCCATACTTGCGCAGGTTCCCCGCCTCGGCTCGCCGCCCATCTTTCCTCGCTCTCACCTCGTCGCGCTCGACTCTGAGACGCTCCTCAAGGACCCGTTCGGCGGGCTGTTGCCCTCTGAGCGCAGCGACTACCCGTCGTCGCCCCGCGGCGTCGGCGTCTCGCAGTCGCAGTGGAACAAGGAGGGTGCGTCCTGCCGCTCTCTTGCTCGGTACGACCTGCAGGCCTCGTGCTAATGTCCTCTCCGCGATGCAGAAGGCCTCTCGTCGCTCTCGCCGTCGTCCTCGCCCGGGCGCGTCCAGTCGGGTCCGCCGCCGCCAATCTGGTCCAGCTCGCCGGCCAAGTTTGCGGCACACCAAGATCCCGAGCTCGGTGCGTTCCCTTCCTCACTCTCTCGATCCGCGCTCGCTGATGAACGACTCGCAGAGCGACCGCTGTTCGACCGACTCGCTCAGGCAGCGCAGCCTGCGGCACGCCTCCTCGACTTGTGCGCTCTCTCCCTCTTCTCACCACCCCCTCAGCCGCGGCATTGGCTGACGCCTTGTCCTCCTACAGCAAGGACCTCGCACAGCTCCTCAAGGACGACGACCCCGACACGGACCAGCTCGAGCTGAGCGACCTCGAGGACGACCCGATCGGCCTAGCCGCTCCTCGCGCTCCGACCTCTTTCCCGCTCTTCGCCTCGGACGACACCCTCGGCAACCTCGACGAGCAAGTGAGCGGCACGTCAGCCGTGAGGCGCATCAAGCGTGCGTCCCCTTCCTCTTCTCCAGCCGCGCCGACTCGTCCTTCGCCGTCTGACTCCCTGCACGCGCAGCGCCCAAGCTCTCCTCGCCGCACAACCTCCTCCACGCCTCGACCGCACCCACCATGTCGGCGTTCGCCGCCGCCAACGCGCCCTCGTCCTCATGGTCGCTCGCACCCCTACCCGGCCTGCGCGCGCTCACGCTCGAGCTCAGCTGGCGGGCCTGGACGCTCCCGGCGGGCGAGGCGCTCGAGTACCTTTTGCTCGGCGAGGACGGCGACATCGAGGGCGCCGCAGTGCAGGTCGAGCTCGAGGAGGAGACGAGGGAGACGTCGGCGGCGGTCGACAAGGTCGGCGTCGATGAGCCGCAGGACGACGACATGGTCGTCACGAGCATGATCACGCTACCTAGAAGCGCCGAGGACGACGACGACGAGCCGCTCGTCCCACGCGTGCCCGTCATGGTCGACCGACAAGTCGTCGAGGTCGCCGGCCACTCGGTCCTCGCACGTCTCGACGACGGCAGCGCCGACGAGCGGTCCTTCTCGACCGTCTCGCCTGGGAACGACGCTCTCGAGGGCGGCTGCGGCGCACCCGTCCAGCCCGTCCCGCCGACGGATCGGCCCTTCCTCGACGAACCTCCTCCGGCGGCGCCGCTCGACTCGGACCTCGTCGCCTCGGCTCAGCACCGCCCGCGCCTCGAGTCGAGCTCCCTCACGGCCGTGCCCGACAGCAGCTCGAGCGACTTTGGCTTCATCTTCCCGCCTGGGTCGTCGCCGTCGTCGCCGCCCGGGCAGCACGCCGGCGCCGTCTCGCCGCCGGCCGCCTACGGCTGCGAGCCTGTCTACATGGACACGGTCGAGCTACCCGATGAGCTCGAGTCTCCTGCGCAGCTGCAGGCGGTGAGCCAGGACGAGCCCGTCGCTCGACTCGAGATGGTCGACCCGGGCCGTCCGGCGTGGTCGAGCGCCGCCGCACTGGACCGCTTCCTCGCCGCCCGCGGGCAGGCCGCCCTCGCATCGACCGAGCCTGAGACTCGAGCAGCTCCGCCGGCGCCGTCGACCGTTGTCGAGCCTGCGCCGCCGAGCGCGCACTCGTCGCCGCCTCCAGGCGCCATCCCCTTCACCAGCCCGCCCTTCCTCTCCCGCGCCCACCTTCCGCACTCGTCGCTCGACCAGCCGGTGCGCATCATCACATTTGATGCGCTCCTCCACATGCGGCCGCACCTCGCCGCACTGCGGCGACAGTCCTTCCTCGCCTTCCACCGCTCGTCGCGCTTCCCCGCCGACCCTCGCCGCACCCTCGAGCCGCACCTCATCGTCGACCCTCGCTCTGCCGCCCTCTTCGTGCGGCTCGACGCCCTCGTCAGCAACGTCGTCCGGGTCGACGAGCCCATGGTCGGGTCGCTCCCGCGGCCCGAGGCCGTCATGACGACGCTCGCACGCCTCGCCGCGCGCTTCGACCGCGTCCTCGTCGTCCTCGAGGAGTCGGGGCAGCGCATCGGCGGCGTCAAGCGGTACGGCTTCACGCCGCCCGTGCTCGCCGCGCTGCAGCAGCTCGCGAGCGAGCTGGCGGAGCTCGAGGGCGGGCGGCACGGCGTCGAGATTGCGCTCTCGAAGGGAGCAGAGCACTCGGCGACGCTCGTGAGGCGGTGGGCCGACTACCTGCGCGAGGAGGACGAGGCGGCGAGCGTCGAGGAAGGTCTGCCGGTGCTCGAGCTGTGGGGCGGGCGGGCGTGGCTCTCGGAGGACCCTTCGCCGGTGCGTCCCGCCTGCCTGCCTTCCTCGGTCCCTCGTTTCACGAGCTGATGCCCAGCTGCGCGTGCAACAGGACGAGGCCTCGCTCCTCCAGCTCGACGACCTCCACGAGCTCGCCGCCTGCGCCATCCTCGGCATCTGCTCGGCCGCCGACTTCTACGCTCTCTCGACTCAAGATCATCGTGCTGTCTTTGCGCGCCTGCTCGGCGAGGAGCGCATCGTGCGTCTCGGTCTCGCGCGTCGCCTCGCCTTGTCCGTTCGCACCGCTGACGCACGCCCCCCTCCTGCCGCAGAACCGCATCTCGACGTCCATCTCGGCTCTCCAACCTCCCTTCCTCGTCTCGCCGAGCTCGTCGAGCGGGTTCCTCGACGCACCGACCGTATCGATCTCGCAGCTCGGCGCCCTCGAGGACGCAGTGGGCGACGACGTGGACTTTGGGCAGTGGGCCGAGTGGGTCGACTTTGATGCGTCGCAAGGCTCGTAGTAGCTCGTGTAGCTTGTTCTCGTGCTTGCGCCCGTTGTACGAGAGGCGTTCTGTTCGTCCTTAGTCTGAGTCGAGCGAGCAAAGCTGTCGTCGGCGAGCAAAGCTTTCGTGAGCTCACACGGCTCGCACGGCTCGAGTAGGGGCTCGAATTGGCTCTCGTAGTTGTGACTTGGTGCCTGCAAAGCCGGCGGCTAGCTATGTAGCGCGACTTGGTGTGAGCGACGCCACCTCGTCAGCCAATGACGAGGTCGAACGTAGTTGGGACCGTCAGGCCAGATCAAAATCGCCGGTGCACGCCGAAGCTAGGCTGCGCGCCTCGCCTCCAGGACTGCACTTCTCTCCTCGAGGACTCGTCCACGAACATCGGACATTCGTCGGGTCCAGGAAGAGCAGAAATGCGAGCTCCAGAGCGTCGCTCTCCTCCTCACCCGGGCGGCCTTCCCAAGGCAGTGAGCTGGCATTCCTAGCTCGGGTCGGCGCTCCTCGCTTCTTGTGATTCGCGGGAGCTCGAGGACAGTACATTGAGATTGCCTCGAGCGACCGAGGAAGTCGGCACGTGCCCCGGCGAGCGCGAGCGCGAGCGAGAAACAGTCGTAAGGGAGTCAATCCGAAAGTCAAGGAACGGTGCTAATGAAGAGGGGTCGGCCCCACACCCTGGCGAGGCCGCGGTCGGAGCCACCCCACATCTGGGCTGGGCGCTCGCTCCTCGAGCGGAGCTCTCTGTTGCCCTCGAGTACTCGTCCCAAGACGACGCTCGAGCGCTAGTAGAGTCCAGGCAGGGCAGTATTGCGAGCCGTCGACCTGACCTTCTCTTCCTCCGTCGAGTTGACGCACGGACCGCTCGAGCTCTCAAGCCCGCAGTGGACGAGGCTCTCGAGCTCGACTGTACCGTGCCTTGGCGCGAGCCTCGGAAGCGCAGGAGCAGGATCAGGAGCACAGCTCGAGCGAGCAGCCAGCCTGTGCTATTCGTTCCTGTTCTCGCTCGCTCTCTGCCTGCGGTGCCTCGCTACGACTCTACTACCGACCAGAACTGCCTCAAGGACACAACTGAGCTCTGTAGCGGCAGGAGGAGAGGCTGGACGAGCGAGAGTGTGGGGAAGTCGCGAGCCGACGCGGCGCGCGCGCCCTCCTCGTCCGGCCTTTTTCCCCCTCCTCGCTTGTCGTCTCCCTCAGGCGGGCTCGTGTCGCGCATCCAGGCCTGCAGCAGAACATGCCCGAGACGATGGCGACCTTCCCCAGTCCGAGGGTGTCGAGGAGCGAGAGGGAGGACCGTCGAGGAGGTGAACCGACTCACCAACAAGCTGCGGCAGCGCAATACGTCAAACGCATGGAATGGGGGTCTCGGACCATGCAGCACGAGATGGGGGTCTCGGATCGTGCACGACGCAGTACTGAGCTGCTTACGCCACCCGCTCCTGGCCAGGAATCAGACTTTTTTGGTTCGCGTGCCACTTGACTTTCTGCTAATGCAATCCTGCTCCTTTTGCTAACCGCGGATAAGCAGCTCGCTCGGCCGTGCCTCGCCTCGCTCTTACACCTCGCGGCTCGGGCTCGCCCTTTACGCCAACTCCTCTCTTGCGCTCGACCGTATGACGCGCACGTTCTTGAGTGCTCAACGGCGAGGAGTAGGCGAGGAAGCAGGAGGTTTGGCGGGAGGAAGCGGCCCGAGGAGGGGTGGACTCGCTGCGCGTGTGCTTGCTCCTACTTCGCGGATGGGCGGCTTCTGTACAGCTCAGAGTGTTGCTCGACAGGTACGCTTAGAGCCGGAAGCGAAAGAGTAGCGCGCGAGCGAGTTCACCTTGGCAACCCCTGCCTTGAGAAGGCCCGCTCGGACCCTCTCCAGGGCTGCTCTCTCGTGCTCTCTCGTGCTCACTCGGTTCGGCTCGTGGCTCGAAGGCTGTCGAGCAGTAGTCTCTTGCAGTGCACACAGCGCTCTTTAGGCCCAGGGAAAGACTAGTCGTCGCCGTTCCCCGCTCGCGGTCAGCTTTCCTGTCCTCGAACGCACGAGGCGTGAGGCTCAGCCTCATCCGGCCAGACGACGCTCGAGCGGCTCATGACCATGGCATCGCTCTAGCTCGGTACCGACTCGTCGCTGACGTCGCGCACGGACCCCTCATTGCCTTGCCTCCTTGTCCTGCGCTTTCGTGCCTTCCTCTTTGCTCCAGACGCCTTTCCTGGACGCTCCTTACTGCGAGGTAGCCATCCCACAGGTGGGCGGCGAGCGCAGTGAGCGAGACAGGCAGGCGGACCGGTGCGCGGGCGCTCATCGCCGCATCGTGTCGGACGTTTGGGCTGGACAGGTTGCGCAGCATTCCGCGCCACCCTCAGCAAAGTCTTCGTAGCTCAGTTGGTTCAGAGCGTCTGACTGTTAAGCCTCGAAGCCCTCTCTTCCAGGAGGCGCCGAGAGCCACCAACATCAGTACAGCATGTGCAGCACACATCAGGAGGTCGACAGTTCGAACCTGTCCGAGGACGCTTCATTTTTTGTCGCCTAAGCCTAAGCCTAACCTTGCATAGCATTAGCGCCTTGACTTTTGCTAGTCACTCGCCGCTCGCTATTCAGCGCGTTCGCCGACCTGGCGCTCGCTCGCCTTTCGAGTCGCGCTCTTGCGCACGAGCCCTCTCGCTGCATCGCGGCGAACAGTCTCGAGCGCATGCAGTGCTGCAGGCCTGCTGAGCAACCTCTCGAGCCTGCGCGAAAGAGAGAGCGGTGCTACTCGAGAGGCGTAAGGTCGAGATGAAGCCGGTTCTCCCTGCTCACGGCACGCACTCGCACAAGCCTGCGCAACGTTGATGCCAAAGAGAGTACTGCAGCGAGAGGTATACACGGACGACCCTCCTCCACCCTGCGCGCCATCCACCACCGCTCGATCTAACGACTCGACCCTCGCGCCGCCGCTCAGGCCGCCTGCTTCTGGCTGACGGTGATCCGGTCGCCCAAGCTCAGCGCGATGCCCTGCGTCTTGCTGCGGATGCGCACGTGGCCCTGGAGCGTGCCGTCGGCGAGCTTCTCGATCGACAGGTTGGCGAGCGCGTCCTCGCCGAACAGGGACCGCGCGTACAGGTTGGCGCTGAGGAAGCCGCAGTCGCCCTCGAGGGCGGCGTCGGGCGTGAGGCAGGCCATGTTGGTCGACGACATGATGTGCTGGAGGTCTGCAGAGGGGCGCAAGGAGGGAGGGAAAGGTCAGCTCCGAGGAGGACCGGGCGACGTCGACGACGACGACGACGAGCGAGACGAGGACGCACAGGCTCGCAGGCTGTCGATGTTGGTATTGACGTTGACCTTGTTCTCCCACTCGAACTCGGTCCACATGCTGCGGAACTGCGTACGCCGAGAGAACCGTCAGCGTCGTTCTCGAAGCGGCAGAAGAGGTCCGAGCGCGAGCGAGAGGAGGACGCACCTGCGCCTCGTTGCAGTAGCCGGGCGTGATGTAGTCGAGGATGTCGATGTGGATGTCGTTGAGGACGACGCAGTGGCTGTCGGTCGCCCGCTCGCTGTCGTAGAAGATGTTGCCAAAGATGACGCCCGTCTCGGTCGAGGACACCTGCGCGCGAGGAGGGACAGGGCGTCAGCACCGCTCTCGACCACGAGCAGGAGCAGGAAAGAAGGAGGACGCACCTTGATGGTCGCCTTGACGCTCTGGAAGCTCTGCGGGCCGAGCGTGTAGGGCACGGGTCGCTCGAGAAGGCGCAGGTCGCCCAGGGTCGCAAACTCGCACGTGAGGTTCTGTAGCGTCTCGGCCGTCTGGTTGACGATGAGGACGTCGAGGAGGATGTCGAACCCTTGGACGTGCACGTACGCCTCGGCGTAGACCGGGTCGCTGAAGCCGGTGAGCTGGACGACGCGCTGCAGCTTGCTGACAAAGTCGTCCTTGGCGGCCGCCTCGGCGCCCGTCGCCGCGACGAGGTCGACCTCGTACTCGTCCGTGTCGGCGCCTGCGGGCTTCTTGGCGAGCTGGCGGAACGAGATGAGGTCGTCGGGCTGGACGGCGCTCGCCTTGTCGGCGCGGCGCTTCTTCTCGAGCGCCTTGCTCTCCTCGTGCGCGACCATGGACGCGTACGCCGCCTGCGTGTCGTGGAGGAAGATGGCCTCGACGGCGCGCGCCCGCTCGGACGAACCCGTCGCCGAGTCGAGCTCTGCGAGCGACTGCAGGCACGCCATGATGCGCTCCGACGCGTCCTCGTCGATGGGCACGGTCGCAAAGTGCGACTGGCCGACGCGGATGATCGACGTCATGATGAGCATGCACTGCGAGAGGGGAGAGGGAGAGGGGTCAGATCCCGCCTCTAGTCGAAGCTCAGGCGGGGACGAAGGGGACGAGGGACGCACCTCTGCCCGCAGCTCGTTGACACTCCTCGCCGCCCCGCCCTCGTGCGCGACGAGCTCCTTGAAGCGCATGACGAGCTTGGTCAGGGTCGCGGCGAGGACCGTCGCCGTGTAAAAGTCGCCGCCGAGGATGAGGGCGCGCAGCGGCGGCTTGGCCGCCGCCTTGACGGCCTCGAGGCTCGCCGCCGCCGTCGTGCTCGACGAGCTGAAGACGGTCTCGGTCGCGTACGTGCCGTCGGCGAGGACCCGGGTCGAGCTCGTCGCGACGGGCTTGTGCACGAGGGCCGAGTCGCCGTTGAGCAAGTCGGGCTCGGCGCCGGCCGCCTCCTGCTCTGCGCGGTCGAGCAGGCGCTGCTCGCTCGCGAGGATGGGCACCTCGCCGATGACGGCGCGCACCTGGCGCAGCGCGGCGTGCACCTCGTCGGCGCTCGCGGCGTACTCGCCGATGATCCACATGGCGCCGCGGAACACCTTGCCGCTCTTGATGTCGGGGAACGTCTCGAGAAGCTTGCCGACGATGCCGCTCCGCAGCTCGGGGAACTTCTCGACGACCTCGCGCACGAACGCAATGACGTCGACGGCGTTCGTGTTGGTCGCGTCGCCGAGGAAGTCCATGAGGACGTGCACGACCGAGCTCGCGACCTCGCTGTGGCGGATCGCGCACGTGTGGATCGTCTGGATGAGGAGGGCGCGGTACTCGGCCGCCTTCTCGAACGACGGGTCGAGCGTGCGCGTGAGCTCCTTCTTGAGGAACGTGACGACGTCGTCGACGTTGCGCCCGCTGACCATGTCCATCGCGATGTCGAGCGCCTTCTTGCGCACGTCCATGTCGGGCGAGGTGACGACGCGCAGGATGTCCATGACGAGCTCGTCGAGGACGTGCTCGTGCTTGGCGTGCAGGGCGGCGACGCGCGTGAGGACGATCATCTTGACGTTGTTAGAAGGCTCCGACACGACGAGCGAGATGAGGCAGGCGGCGGCGGCTGTGTACAGTGGGCGGGGAAGGGGTCAGCTCGGGGTCCGGATCCGGTGCGAGCCCGAGCGGGCGAGGACGCACCCTTGACGGCGGCCGGGTTCTGGGTGAGCGTCGTGAGCGTCGCTGCCGCCTCGTACTTGACCGAGTGGCTGCCCGAGTTGAGGAGCTCGAAGATGCACTTGATGTAGCGAGCCTGCGCGCGCGCTCGAGAGGGGGTCAGCGAGGAGCTCGTCCGCAAGGCGAGACGAGGGGAGAGGCTGCGCACCTTGAGGGCCCCCTCCGTCGCACCGCTGCCGCCGGCCTTGCTCTCCTTGCGGATGAGCTCGATGACGCTGAGCTGCATCATCTCGTCGAGCTGCGGCACCTGGTCGTAGACGCTGAGGAAGTACTCGACGGCGCGGCTGGGTGCGACCGCCTGCAGCATCGTGAAGGCGTTGCGCAGCGAGGTCGTGTCGGACTCCTGTTGCGAGAGGTGAGTGCGGGTGAGCGAGCGCGTCCTCGGCGAGGAGAGAGCGGGCTATGAGAGAAGGAGAGAGAGGGGGACGCACGGCGGCCATGAACGTCTGGATGAGCTCCGGCGCGTCGGGGATGAGGAACTCGAAGTTCTTGTAGATCTGGAAGATGGCCATGACGGCGTTCTTGCGGACGTAGCTGTGGCGGTGCTCGAGGCACGAGCGGCAGGTCGGGATCAAGGGCTCGAGCAGCTCGGGCTCGCGGATCTTCTGGAGGAAGCGCAGCGTCGCGCCCCGGATGTACTCGTTCGGGTGTTGCTGCGGGCGTGGGAGCGAGGGTTAGCTGCGGCAGGCGGGCAGATCGGGCGAGGCGGACGCACGAGGTCGTTGCGGATGGCGTTGCTGCAGGAGGAGCGAGTCAGCGCGGGGCGGGGATGGCACAGAGAGAGACTCGACGCACCAGACGAGGATCATCTCCTGCTTGAGCTTGCCGTTCTCGTCGTGCTTGGGGCAGATCTCCCAGTAGAACCTGCGCGGTGGGGAGGCGAGGAGAGGTCAAGGACGGCACGAGCGAGGGTCGGCGGGAGGAGGACGCACTGGAGGAGCTTCTTGATCTGCTTGCTCTTGCTCGGGAGGACGAACTGGATGATGGGCATGAGGAGGGCGGGCTGTGTGTGGAGCGTCGGCCAGCCGGGCGGGGAGGGGGGGAGGGACCAAGTCGCGTCAGTGGTTCGTCTCCCACAGCTCGGGCGGGTACAGGGGTGCCACAGGCGAGCCTGGGAAGGTCTAGTGAGCACGACACGCACCTGGGGCTGGCCATTGAGGGTCGAGACAATGATCCGTCGCAACGTGTCGAGCTTGAGGTCGTCGGTGCCCTTCTCGAGGGCAGCGCGCAGGTCCTGGGTCTGGTAGCCGAGGTCACCCTCGTCGGCCACGAGGGTGAAGCACGGCGTCTTGTCCGACATGGCGCGTGGTCGACGTCGAGCTGGAGGTGAGGTCGCGAGGCGGGGGAGGAGGGGGGGGGGGGAGCGTGACGGGGCGCGGCGAGGCGAGGGCGGCAAAGGTGGGCGGGTACGCGCGCGTGCTCCTGGTGGGCTGGATGCACGCCTTGCTGGCTCGACCTGGTGGGAGCTTGGGGAGGAGGGAGCGAAGGGCGAGCGCTCCTCGTCTCTCCGGACCTCCTCTCGCTCTCGCCCTCTCGGTCCAACCGCTCTGGAGTCTCTGGTTCGCTCTGGTCCTGCTCCAAGGCAGCGTACGCAGTCGCCCTACGGCTGCGCGGTCCCGGCGAGCTGTTCCTCGCCCTGTCGTCCTCCTGCCGACTCGGAGCTGCCCGCTCGCCGGAGTTGCAGCTCCTCCCGGCACAACGGCCGCCGTGCGAGCTGCGCCGCCGAGTCAAGCTCCTTCGGCTTATGTGGGCGCGTCGCTGCTCTCGAGGCCTCGCAGCCGGCGACCGTGCCGCGCACTCTGCTCCGCCTCGCGCTCTCGCAGCTTGCGTTTCTCTCTCTCGACGCACACGAGTCGCGCAGCCCCAGCTCGGCCGGCTCACAGTGTCTATTGCACTCACTCGGACATCCTCTACTGCTAGAACCCGACCCTGTCGTTCTTGGCTGCGCTCTTTGCGCCCGGGAGAGGGACGACGAGGCGGCGGTCGGTCGGGTCGATCGGGCCCTTGGGCTCCTCGAGGTACTTGAGGATCCGAGCGGGCATGCCGCCGAGGACAACGTTGTCGGGGAAGTCGCCCTTGACGACGCTGCCGGCGGCGATGGTGCAGTCTGCGCGCAGGCGAGGGAGGGAGGAGGGTGGACGCAGTCCGTCAGCGAGAGCAGGAACCCGAGCGCCGTGAGCGAGGACGTACTGGCACCGATCTTGGCGGGGCCGATGATCTTGACGCCGCCGCCAATCCAGGTGTTGTCGCCAATCTGCGTAGCGCGAGAGGAGGAGGGAGGGAAGGCGGCGAGAGGGTCAGCGCTCGGTCCCTGCCTCGTCTGGCGCTCGAGATTGCTCGTCACCGGCCTCGTCCTGCGCAAAGAGAGAGACAGAGAGGACTGCAGCTCACCTCGACAGGGTACGCGCGCTCGAAGCCGGCGATCCGCTCGTCCAAGTGGATCGAGTGAGTCGCGCAGTAGATGTGCACGCCCGGGCCGAGGAGGACGCCCTTGCCGAAAGAGATCTTGGCGCAGTCGAGGAAGACGCAGCCAAAGTTGGCGTAGAAGCTGTTGGAGAACAGGCAGGGTCAGCGACGGCTGGCTTCGAGGAAGCCCGGTGGGCGTTGCCGACGAGCAAGACGAGGAGGAGTCGACGCACTCTCCCTTGAACTCGATGTTGTACCCGTAGTCGACGTACAGCGGCGGCTCAATGCCAATCCGGCCGACGTCGGCGAGCGGGAGGTTGAACAGGTCGGCGAGGTTCTGCAGGCGCGAGTCCGGTCCGTAGAACTCGGCGAGCGCGAGGTCGTCGCGCCATTCGGTGAAGGGGTGCGTCTGCAGAGATGGTAGAGAGTCAGCGTGTGCTCTCGAGCAGCGCGATGATGCAGGAGGAAGGCGAGCGCACGTTGTATTGCTGCGCGCGAGGGGCGAGAAGGTCAGCGGCCCGGCTGGGCTCGACCGCAACAGCTGAAAGTGCGCACCTGGCACAGCGTGCGCGCCCTCAGACGGTCCTTGGTGAGGCCCTGCGAGTCGACAAGACCGTGTCAGCTGTAGCTCGCTGAGGTGGACCTCCTCCGGCCCGGCCGCACCTTGTCCTCGAGCGCGAGATACCTGTGGGGAGCGAGAGGTCAGCTCACACCCTCGAGAGATACCGCAGGAGAGCTAAGGGGACGCACGCAAGGCCCTGCACCATCTTCTCGCGCTCAGAGAGCGCCTGAAACGCCGCGAGTTCATCAGGCGAGGCGGGCTCGAAGGCGGCTTTCTCAGTCGGGGCGGACATGGGGCGAGCGGCTGGCTAGGTATAGCAGGAGAGCGAAGGTGCAAAGCGGTTGCAGGCCCACGCGGTGGTGCAGGAGAGCCGCAGATCCTGGCTCCCCAGCCAAGCCGTCAACGCCGGCCGCCGGCCCGTTTCGCACGAGCGGGTCTTCGCGAGCGTGGGCACAGGCGCACGCAGCGAGGCTGTCTCTCTCCAATACAAAAGCTTCCGGCGACGCAGAGGAAAACACGGAAGCAACTTTGCACGACAAGACGAAGGAGGAGGAGAGACGGGTACGGCGAACGAGAGGAACAGGAGCAGGCGCTGGTCGCAGAAGGGACCGCTCGACGGTGATGAACCTGCTCACGCAAGCGTGAGTCGCACCGTGAGGACCTCGAACGCACGCAGACGAGGGACGTCGGCGGCGATCTCTTGCTGACTGGCGGGACCGGCGGCCGAGGTCGAGAGCGAGAGGTCCTTGATCGGGCGCTCGAGCAGCTGCAGGCGCGTTGCTAGAGTCAGCTGCTGCGTCGTCGTCGATCATGGAGAGGAGAAGAGGGAGGAGAGAGTGACGCACGTCGACGACCTCGGCCTTGACGACCTTCTTGCCCTCGCTGAGCCTCGACACGACCTTGACCTTGCCCGCGCCGCCGTACGCCTCGTACAGCCGCAGGATGACCGTCTGCTCGTTGGCCTTGACCGAAAAGTGGTCGTCCTCGCCGCGCTTGACCGTGTCGAGGACGATGTTGCGGTCGCCCGAGAGCGAGAAGGGCGAAGCGTGCTTGGCGTCGGCGGCAACGAGGTGCGAGAGGGCGTCCTTGGGCGACGAGGCGATGCGGCGCAGGTGGAGAGGGTAGTTGTAGGCGCGGGCGACGGCGGGCACGTCCGACTCGGCGAAGGCGCCGCGGTGGGGGAGGACTGCGAGCGGACGGCGAGCTCAGTCAGCCGCGCACGACGCGCTGGCGGCGCGAGCGAGAGACAGGAGGACGCACCGGCGAAGGAGAACTTGTGCGTGCCCTGGTCCTGCTCGGCGTCGGGGATAGTCGCCGCGCGAAGGAGTGAGAGCCGCAAGGTGCTCCCCTCGCACGCGTGGCCGTACTTGCTGTCGTTGATGAGCGCAGCGCCGTACCCGAACTCGGAGACGTCGGCGAAGCGGTGCCCTGCGTGCAAGACGTGCGAGTCTCAGTCGAGCTCGGAGAGGGAGAAGGGAGCGAGAGAGAGAGAGAGAGAGAGAGGCAAGCGCACCGCACACCTCGAACTGCGCGCGCTGCCACGTCGTGTTGCGGTGCGTCGAGCGCTGGCAGAAGCCGAACTGGTTCTCGTACGTGCTGCGAGAGAGGTCGAGTCAGGCGAGGCGTGCAGGAGGCCGGCGGGATGAGAAAGAGAGGACGCACGCAACGTCGCCGGTCGGCGTGATCGCGAGCGGGATCTCCCACTTGAGGAACCTGCACGAGCCGAGTCAGCGTCGGCGCAGACGATGATGAGAGAGAGCAGGATGAGGAGACGCACTCGTGCCGCTCGTGCCAGTCGACGTGCACGTCCCACCGGATGAGGCTAAGGGCGTCGGCCCTCGTGCTAGGCGCGGCGGCGTCGAGCGAGATGGTCGCCTGCAGGCTCAACATCAGCAGCGCTCTCGCAAAGGCAGCGGTAGAGAGAGGAGGAGACGCACCTTGACGACGCTCTGGCCGAGGTGGTAGGTGACCTGCAGCGAGCTGCGGAGCGGGCCGTCCTCGAGGACGTGCACGCTCGAGGCGTTGACCTCGCGCTTGGTCTCGAGGTGGAAGGCGTCGACGTCCCTGCGTAGCAGCGTGAGGTCAGTGTGAGCTGCGAGCCGAGGAAGAGGAGAGAGCGGGAGCGAGACGCACCAGGCGTCCCAGTTGAGCGGCTGGTCCTGGAAGATGACGAAGCCGGCCGTGCGACCGTCGAGGATGAGCTCGCGCTCGAGCTCCTTGTCGTAGATGCTCGTGATGCGGCCCTCGCGCGAGACGGTCACCTTGAGCTTCTGGGTCGACAGGACAAAGTCGTCGCCGACGGCGCGAGCTGTTCGAGGAGCAGGGGACGACGTCAGCTTCGAGCGAGCGCTCGGCCCTCGTTGAAAGAGGGAGCAGACGCACCTCGCGACATGAGCTCCTCGCCCTTGTCCTCGACCTCGGCAGCGCTCACCGGCTCGGCGTGCACGAACTGCGCGACCGCACCCTTGGTCTCGAACAGGATCCATGCGCCGCCGTCGGCGCTGCGCTGCACGGCCGCCTCGTCGAGCGCACGGGCTGCGGTGAGCGGCACCTTGACGACCTCGCGGCGAGGAACGGCCGACGTGTCGAGCGCGACGAGGCGGTCGCCGGCGGCGAACGTGTCGAGCGCGGCGGACGACGACGGCACGAGCGCGGAGAGCGCGTTGTCGAGGAGCCCGGCGCCCTGCTTGGTGATCTCGGCGTAGATCTGCAGGAGAAAGGGAGTGGGTCAGCTGCTGCAACAAGGAAGAGGGGAGAGGCCGAGGAGGGACGCACCTGCTCGACGTCCTCGTACACCAGGCCGATCGCGCTGCCGGGGAGCACGTCGTGGAACTGGCACAGGAGCGCGCGCTCCCACAAGCTGTCGAGCTCGTCCTTAGGGTACACGTACGCCTTGCCCTTGGCCGTCTTGCCGCCGAGGGTCGAGGCGAGCGTCGCGACAAACTCGAGGTCGTGGAGGAGGACCTCGGTGAGGCGGTTGTGGCGCTTGATCGAGCCGTGCGAGGTGGCCGTGCCGCTGCGAGCGCGCGAGGGAAGGCTTCAGCGAAGGCCTCGAGGAAGAACGACGCGCGAGGGAGAAGAGAGAGGGCGAGGACGGACCGGTGGAGCTCGAGGTACAGCTCGCCCGTCCAGGTCGGCAGCTGCTTGCCGCCGTCGCTCCTCCTGAGCATGTCCTCGTAGAACTGCTCGACCGTCGCGCCCATGTGCACTTTGGGCAACTCGCCGCCGCCCTGGGTCGTGTCGTTCGACACGGCGCGGCACCGGCGCAGGTTCTCGAGCATGGGCGCGAGCGGGCCGCCGCCGCCGTCGCCGTTGCCGTACGTGAGGAGGCCGGTCTGGGCGCCCGACTGGAGCGACTTGTGGTTGCGGAACGTGTTGAGGACGTCCGAGACCGACGCCTGCGCCGTGTACTGCGAGCGGGCGAGCACATCTCGGCGTCAGCTCGACTCGCTCGCTCTCTCGACGGCGCCGATGACGCTCAGGATCCAGAGCAAGATGGAGAGGGAGCGCACCGTGTTCTGCGGGCACAGGTGGACGGCGATCTGCGTCTTGTCCTGGCCCTGCCACCGGAAGCTCGTGTTGGGGAACTCGTTGAACTGGCTCCAGCTCGTCTTCTGCGTGAAGAAGAAGTCGAGCCCGGCGAGGCGAGCGAGTTGAGGTGCCGCCGAGTTGTAGCCGAACGAGTCGGGGAGCCAGAAGACGCGGCACGGTGCGCCGAACCGCGAGGCGAAGTAGCGCTGGCCGTAGATGAACTGGCGGGCGAGCGACTCGCCCGACGGGAGGAGCTGGTCCGACTCGACCCACATGCCGCCTGCGAGCAACAAGAGGGCATGAGCACGGCGGCGAGAAGGTCGGGCGAGAGCGAGGGGGAGGACGCCGCACCGATCGGAAGGAACTGGCCGTCCTCGACCTTGCCCTTGATCTTGTCGAACAGGAGCCTGCGCGACGCAGGAGAAGCGTCAACTCATGTACTCGAGGAAGCAGAGAGCGCAGGGAGAGCTCGACGTACGGGTAGTCCTCCTCGAGCCACTTGAACTGCTGCGCCTGGCTCGCGACGAAGCGGTGCTCGGGGTAGCGCTCCATGAGGTCGAGCTGCGTGCTCCACGACCTGCGCGCAAGTGGTTCGAGTCAGTCACGCTCTCGAAGGGGGAGCAGGGGAGGCAGGATGAGGGAGCGAGGGTGCGTGCGTACCGAGCGGTCTTCTGACGAGTGACCGAGAAGGGCCACTGCGACGACGAGAGGGAAGCATCAGCAGAAGGAGCTCGTTGTGAGGCTCATGATGGAACAAAGAAAGAGAGGCAGACGCACGAGCCACGCCGTGTCGATCTGCGACGAGGAGCGACGAGTCAGTCCTGGTTCGTCGCGCCCGAGGCGACCCAGTGCAGCGAGGCGAGCGAGCAAGGACGAGGCGACGCACGTGGCAGTTGCCGATGGCCCAGCTGCTGACACCGTCCTTGACCGGGTCCTTGCCGTACACCTTGGCGCCTTCCTTCTCCCACTCCTCGCAGCCGAAGAGCGCGCTCGCCATCTTGCGGCACGTCGCGATCGTCGACAGGTCCGACGCCCGGAACGTGTTCATGATGGCTGCGAGCGGGGGCCGCAGCGTCAGCGAGGCGCGCTGGGGCAGGTCGTCCAGGCCGGGCTCGAGCGGAAGAAGGGGAACGTGCCGTTGCCGATCTCGAGGCACTTGTTGCCGAGCGGCGAGCGCTCGGGGAGCTCGCGTGCGAGGTCCTTGATGACGCTGCGGACGAAAGACTGTAAGTCGGAGAGCGTTCAGATTCGAGCGAGGCGAGCGAGGGAGGAGGACGCACCGGAAGTCCCAGAGCAGGCGCCACGCCTCCATGCGCGGCACGACGAGGTCGGCGCTCTCGAGCTGCAGGGGTCGCACAGGGTCAGACCTACTCGAAGGGGCAAGGAGGAGAAGGTGTAGGAGGAGGAGGAGGAGGAGGAGGAGGAGAAGGGACGCACCCGGAAGAAGCGGTTCATGTCGGGGGGGCCGTTCGTCTCGCCGAGCCCGTTGCCGAACATGGCGTTGCAGCTGACCTCGGCGTAGTCTGCGCGCGGCGTGAGTGAGTGAGTGACTCGGCATTGCGGTCGAGAGGGAGCAGGAGGTGGTGACGCACACTTGTACGAGCCGGCCTTGGTCTTGGGCAGGATGAACTCGACGCGGCGGTCGCCGCCGTACCCGCCGGTGATGCCCTGGATCGGACAGCCCTCGGTGTCGAAGATCATGGCCTCGCAGCTCGGGTCGAACTCGAACTGGACGCGCTCGGCGTCGCTCCACTCGGGCGGAACGTGAAGCGTAATGCGGAACCAGTGGCTGCGGGCGAAGATGAGCGGCATCAGCGTCAGGACCGTAGCGCATGGCAGTGCCTTGCGAGCAGAAGGAGCTCGCTGAAGCGCGTTGCTGCGAGGAGAGGTGACGAGGAGGACTCACTTGGTCCAGGAGGGTCCGAGGCTGAGTCCCTTTGCGGCGTGCTTGAAGGGCTTGCGGATCGCCTCCTTGAACGGGGTCTGCAGGGGTGAGCTGGGTCAGCATGAGCTCGGCGGGCAAGCTCGCGAAGGAGGAGGAGGAGGAGGAGGAGGAGGAGGAGGAGCGACGGACCTTCTCGCGACCGGGCGACGACCAGTACTCGAGCGAGACGTGGTCCTTGTCGTCGAGGCGGTGCTGGAAGAGGACGCTCGTGATGTTGGCAAAGTTGCCGCCCTCGAACTGGTCGAGCCGTCCTGCGAGCGATGGACCCCCACTCGTCAGCCGGGGTCCGATGCGGAGGAGAGAGGGGGAGGAGGAGAGGGCGGGCGAGCGTACCGAGGGTGAGCCCGCGGAAGTGGACGGCCTTGGGGTCGTGGTTGACGACCGGGTAGAGCGGGCCCTTGGCTGCGTAGGCCATGGCTCGAGGTGCGGCGAGAGGAGCGGCGAGGGAGAGGTGGGGGCGAGCGATGAGGGGCGAGGGCGAGGGCGGCGAGGGTAGCGGTGGGCTGAACGAGTCGGTCGAGTGTGCTGCAGCTGTCCTGGCTTGCTCTGGACTGGCTGCGCGTGTGGGTGGAGAGCGAGAGCCGGTTCGTCCCCGCCTCCTCCTCCACGCGACGACGACGACTCCCTCTCGCTCTCGACCAGCCCACAGCCTGATCGCACGCAGGCGAGCATGTGCTGCTCCTAGACGCTCACAGGGCGGACTCCCCGGCAGGCTGCTGCCCCGCTTGCACCAGCCCATGTTCTCCTCGTGGTGGGCCGAACCGAGCCCAGCGGCGACCGCCTCTCGCTCGCTTCAGCTTCTCGAGCACTGCTCTCGATCATCCAGGGCCATCAGTGCAAGGTGCTGGGCGCATGGAATCGGCGAGGCGGACCGGCCCGAGCGTGACGAGAGCGGTCGGCTCGGCGCGCGTCGTCCCCCCTCGTCCTCCTCCCGCACTCCCGCTTGGGGCTCTCGAAGAAGCTTCCGTGCTCCTTCAGAGCGGCGAGGCTTGCCCGATGGGCCCGGACGTGGAGAGGGGCTCGCACTCGCGCAAGCTCCTCTTCCCTTTGTCTAGCTGTGCACGAGCGCGCGGGCGGCTCCAAAGCTTTCGACGCGCTCGCACTCTTCCTCGCGCTCGCCAGGCCGGTACGAGTCCATCCACTCGACCTCTCGCGCCTGTTGCGCAGCGTCAAGGTCGTCCAGTCGTCGCCGTCGCCGCCAACGCGCTCCATCGCCGACGACATGAGCGACGAGCCGCTCTCACTCGAGCTGGCAGCTCTCGTCGCCTCGCTCCACCTCTCCGACCTCGCGACGCTCAGCGACTCGCGCAAGGGCAAGAGGCGCCAAGGCGAGGTCGACGACGAGGAGTGCGCGTGCGCCCTGTACGCCCAGGAGCTCGAGGCGGTCGAGCAAGTCGAGGCCGACCGCCGCTTTGCGCTCTCGTTCGAGACGGCTGGGCACGCCGATGGTCCAGTCCTCGACGACCTCGTCGCGCAAGAAGACTTGGCGACCCACGACCACGAGATCGCCGTCGCCGTCTCTCGAGGGCGAACGTTCGAGCAGGCCCGCCGGTCGACAACGGCGTCGCGCTCGTCGTCGTGCTCTGCCTCGTCGAGAGCGAGTCGCTCGACGTCGCTCACGCGCCCGAGCACGTCGTCGCCTTCGCCCGGGCCCGACGCGCCGCCGGTCCCACCCCTCCCTTCGACCTCGGGCTGTCGCGCGCCCTGCGTCATCTGCACCGAGCGCGTCGCGTCGCACAGCGCCATCACGGTCCCCTGCGCCGACAAGCACACGTACTGCGCCGAGTGCCTGTGCGCCCTCTTCCGCGCCGCCACGCGCGACGAGTCGCTCTTCCCGCCGCGCTGCGACGGCGTCCCGATCCCGGTCGCGCTCGTCACGCCGTTCCTCTCGATGGCCGACCTCGCGACCTTCAACAAGAAGGCGATCGAGTTCAGCACGCCCGACCGGCTGTACTGCGCAAGGGCGACGTGCTCGGCGTTCCTCGGGCCGACGAGCGACACCAAGCGCGGCGTCGAGTGCGGCTCGTGCGGCTCGCAGACGTGCGAGGCGTGCAAGGCGCCGTGGCACGGCCTCTTTGGGCTGTGCGGCGCGAGCGGCGACGACGAGGCGGCGGCGCTGCTCGAGCGCGACATGCAGTTCCGCCGCTGCCCGGGCTGTCGGCGCGTCGTCGAGCTCGACACAGGCTGCTTCCACATGGTGCGTCGCTCTCTCTGCACCTTCCTCGACCGTCTGCGAGCTCGCACTGACTCGCCAATCCTCTCTCGCAGACGTGCCTGTGCAGCACCCAGTTCTGCTACCTGTGCGCCGCGCCGTGGAAGACGTGCGAGTGCCCGCAGTGGGACGAGAACCGTCTCGTGCGCGCCGCAGAAGCTCGAGTGCAGGCCGAAGCACCTCGAGTGCGGCCGGCGCCGGCCCTCGTCGAGCGCATGGTGGAGCAGCTGCGCGTCAACCACGAGTGCGCGCACCGCTCGTGGTGCTACCGGCCGGGCGGCGGTCAATGCCAGAGCTGCTACAACCATCTGAGGGGCTACCTCCTGGTGCGTCTTCTCTCTTCGATCGGCTCGTCGTGTGCTGACTTGCGATCGGTCGAGACAGCGCTGCCGAGGGTGCCAGATGACTGCCTGCGTTCGGTGCCAGCGCAACCGTCTGTAGCGTCTCCTTTCTTGCCTTCTCTTCCATGTCATGCTATCGATCACGTTGTGCAGTCTCTGTGGCCTCCGTTGGAGCTCGAGTTGAGAAGGAGGCAAAGGAGAGGTCCGAGCGGCGGAGCTCGTCCTGGCGCAGAGGCTGCTCTTGGTCGCTCTGACTGCATGCTGCGCTTGCTCAAAAGGCTTTACACGCAGCATACTCCTCGCAGAGAGCTAATGGTCGCCGGCCTGAGCAGCGAGCGCATCTCGAGACGAGGGAGAGCGGCGAGCGAGCGGGATGTCCAACTTGAGAAGGTCAATTTTCGAGTTCCTCTCGCACGAGCCATGGCGCGACGCAGATGGATCGAGACAGAGTTTCATTCACAACAGGTAGGACGGCCTACAACAAGGTAAGAGAGAGAGAGAGAGAGAGAGTCCTCCCCGGCGCTAGTCCGTCCCCGTCCCCGGCGTTCCCACCGGGCTCGCCCCGCTCAGACTCGTCGAGCTCGCGCTCGCCTGCAGCCCGAGCGCACCGAGCCCACCTCCTGCCGCGCCTCCCGCACCGCCGCGCCGCGACGCCGTGCCCGAGCCGCCCGGGTGCAGCCCGCCAAAGTACCCGCCCGAGCTGGCGAGGTTGGCCTGCGAGTTGTTGGCGCTCCTCGACGCCCGCAGCTTGGCGCCGCCGCCTTCTCGCGCGAGGACCGACGCAGCGATGCCCGGCACCGAGCCCGGTTCGTCGCCGGCGTGCGCCTCGCCCGGCCCTGCTCCAGCGCCTGCTCCTGCTCCCGCTCCTGCTGCGCCGGCGCTGCTGCCGGCGAACGACGACGAGGGCCCGAGCGAGTCCCAGACGGCGCCCGAGAGCGCCGAGTGCGAGTAGGCGCCGGCGCTGTGCGGCGAGGGCGAGGCGCGCCCGCTCGCCGAGATGGCGCTGCGCAACGGGAGCTCGTCGAGCGACAAGGGCGACTCGCGCGCGCTGCGCGACGTGAGCTTGGTGAGGGCGGGTCGGCCGGATGCGGGTGTTGTCGGGCGCGAGTAGGGCGAGGGAGGAATGATGGCCATGGGCGGCGGGGAGGAAGGGCGGCCGAGCGAGTAGGGCATGTCGGACGAGGTACGGCCTGCGGGACCTGGGCCGCCGCCGGGCCCGGTGCGAGGGCCCGCCGAGAGCGGTGCGTCGGGCGTGTCGTTCCAGTAGCCCGAGGCGGGCGGGACGTTGACCGTGACGGTGGCGGTGCGCAGGAACGGCGTCGACTTGGACGTGCGGATGGGGCGAGGGCGGAAGAGGCCGTCCGAGGCGGCGCCGTCGGGCTTCGAGACGCGCGACATGGGGAGGATGGACCCGCTCGAGGCGGTGCGGCCGAGGGTGCGACCGCGCGAGAGGGAGCGCACGACGGCCGAGAACCGGACGGCGCCATGGCGGAGAGGGCCAAAGACGCGCGCGCCGAGCCCGTTGGCCTTGCGCCGGCCGCCGCGAGGAGGGGTACGACTGCCCGACGAGTCGCCGCTGCTGGTGGGCCCGGCGGTGTCGTCCTGCCCGAGGAGGGTGAAGTCGCCGCGCCGAGGGCTGCCGACTCGGCCGAACGAGCCGCACAGCGCCTTACGCAGGCGGCCCGAGCCCGGACTAAGGTAGCAGAACCAGACGGCGACGACGACGGCGAGGATGCCGAGGAAGGGGAGGGCGGCCGAGTCCTTGACCGAGGCGATCGTGTTGCGGACGTCGCCGCGCCAAGAGGGGATGTGGCCGGACCAGTCGCCCATGCGGAATGCGCCGTACGGGTTGGCGTACGAGGTTGGCGAGCTGTAGATGGACGAGCCGACCGACGACGACGACGAGGGGAGCTCGGTCGAGCCCTTGGCGACCTCGAGAACCATGCGGCCGAGGGTCCAGCTGATCGCGACGTCGTTGACCTCGTTCATCGACTGGAAGCTCGGCGGCTCGTCGACGAGGTGCTTGCCGATCGCCTTCGAGATGCCCTCCTCGGTCGAGTTGGTGCCGTCGCCGCGCCCGCCGCGGTCGATGATGCGCGGGATGCCGATCCCCTCGTGGAGGATGTTGACGATCCAGGCCGCCTTGAAGCACTGCGACTGGAGGCGCGACACCTCGACGCCGTTGCGCCACTTGCCGTGCTCGGCGCGCACGTCGTCCATGATGTCGTCCCACTCGCGGCCGCAGTACTCGATGGCGGCGCGCTCGAACTCGACGTAGTCGTAGACGCCGCCGGCGCCGTTGAGGGCCGCGCCCCACACGTCCTGCGTCGAGTACCAGTACTCGGAGATGCCGATGAAGTGGTTGACGCTGAAGTCGATCGGCGGGACGTGGACGCCGTTGAACAGGCACGGCTCGTCGAGGCACTTGACCTCCTTGTTGAGGAGCGGCGCCTGGCGCCGCAGGCACTGGGCAAAGTCGCCCGTGCCCTTGAGCGTGTAGCCCGAGTGGCGGCCGTCCGACAGGAGGAGGCTCTTGGGCAGGCACGGGTCGTCGACGACGAGCGCGCTCGAGCCGTCCCCTGGTCGCGCCTCGCCGTCGCCGACGTGCTCCTTGTCGGCGGCGCGCAGGTGCTTCTTGACCTCCTGGTCGACGTACCGCGTCCGGGCCTGGTTCGTGCCGTACCCGAGCCACGTCGTGACGAAGACGGGATGGCGGACGTCCTTGCCGCTGAGGAGGCGCAGCTTGATGTCGACGAGGTTGTCGGCGTGCTTGACCTGCTCGGCGGCCGACGGCTCGAACGCGATCTGGGTCGAGGCGCCGCCCATGTCGAGGAACCCGTACGTCGAGCTCGGCTTGCGGTCGCCGGCCGAGGCGTGCTCGTGCTTGTCGAAGCCGTCCATGAGGTAGTTGACGGCGATCCAGCCGTACAGGCCCTCCTCCTCGCCCGTGATGACGCGCACCTGCTCGGCGCAGTCGGGGAGGTCGAAGGCGAAGGTGCGCAGGTACGAGCACGTTGCGGCGAGGACGGCGTCTCGTTGATGCTCGGGGAGGAGGCGCATGCCGGCGGTCGCGAGGAGGTAGATCGGGGTCGACGAGAGCTGGTCGGGCGGGATTATGGACGCCGCATGCTCGATGAGCGGGCGCAGGTAGTCGGCGACGCCGTCCGGGTTGGGCCCGAGGGTCGAGATACCTGTTGCCGCACGCGGCGAGTCAGCATGCCGCTCACAGCTCGCCGCTCGAGAACTGCCGTGAGAACGAGAGCATAGGGACGCACCTGGCTCGACCTTGAGGTGCCAGCCGTCGCCCTCCTCGACGCCCTTCTCGACCTTGTTGAGGACGTCGACGTTCTTGCCCTGGGCCTTGCGGTCGTGGAGGGCGATGTCGGGGTCGATCCAGCTGTAGACCTGGATGCGCGAGCCGCTGCTGCCGGCATCAATGACGACGCCGAACTTGCGCCCTTGCGACCATGGCGGCGGGCGGGGCGGCATGAGGAGGAGGTCGAGCGACTGTCGCCGAGCGAGTTGCGAGAGCTGCACAGGGAGAGCGTCAGCATGCCTCTCGTGAACTGGTACGCGCCTCTTCAGCGCCTGCGGCCGTCCTGAGCTCGCAGGAGCCCGGCTCGTCGTCCTTGAGACGGGGAGCTCGAGGCGCGACTTGCAGCGAGAGAGACGCTGCGCCATGCTGCAGAGGGAAGCAGAGACGCACTGTGTAGACCCCAGTAGCTCACGCGCACCCACCGGGCCTGACGTTGTCGAGTACCGGGTCGAGGACGGAGCCGGGAACGACGAGGCGGGGCGAGGTGGACGTGCTCCTCGGCGGCTGCACGGTTCGGCGGCGGCGGTGGGTGAACAGCCTGGATAGACTGGCGCAGGCGAGCGGCGGCACTCGCAGAAGCAACGAGTCGGACGAGGGAGAGCTGCTCGTCGCGAAACTCCGCGAGGCTGGACCCTTGCTCGGCACCGACGCCTTGCTCTCTGGGCGGCCTTGCGAGCGCGTGGAAACGAGCACGCACACGCAGGCAGTTGAAAGCAGCTCTCGAGAATCCGGAAGAACGAGAGCGCACAGCCCTCGAGGTTGCAGCGCCGCCGCCTACTTCTGACCCGGCCGGCAACGGTCGCACCTCATGCGCGCCGCTCGTCCTCCTCAAAGACGTCGGCGAACGCCTGCGCCTCCTCATCCATCCGCCGCTCCTGCTCCTGCGCCGCCCGCCGCGCCCGCTCGAGGCCCTCGTTCCACTGCACCGCCTTGGCCCCTTGCTCCCTCAGCGTCGCCGCTCCCGCCCTGCCGCCCGCCTGCGTCCCGTGAAGCGCGTCGACGACCTTGCGCAGGCGCTGCGCGAGCGGCGGCTCGGCGCCCTTGGCGTAGGTCGAGTAGAACGACGCCCGGTGGTCGAACTGGTCGTCCTCGCCCAGGTGCCCGTACGACATGGCCGCGTTGCTCGGCAGCTTGACGTCGATGCCGAGGATGCCCGTGTGCGTCGACCCGCCGGCATCGAGCTTGACCCGCTGCACGTCGAGGAGCGTCTGCGCCATAACGAGGTCGCGCAGGTCGTGCGGTTTCGGGCGCGACGACGCCGCGTTCGGGGTGGCGAGGGTCGCCGTGATGTGAGACGACAGGGTGGACGGCTCGTGGGCGGGCACGAAGGTCGGCGCGAGGTGGTACAGCTCGGCGAGGGTTGCGAGGGCGGCCTGGGGGGACGACCGCGCCGTGCGGCGGTTGTGTCGCCGCGGGCGGGCAGGAGCGGCGGCCTGGGTGGCGAGTGACCGTGCTAGAGGCGCTGCTGCGGAGCGGGCGGGTGCACTCATCGTTGTCGAGGCGGTAGAGCGGCAGGAGGAGGAGGAGAGCGATGGAGCTGGTCCGAGACTTTTGGCCGTTCCGCGAGCCGCATCACCAGGGCTGTATGCAGGCTGAACGTGCTTCTGATACTCTCAGGGAGGACTAGAGCGGCCTCGCTGCGCTCTGCAAGGCGCGGCAAGTGTGCACTCTCCGTCGTCGTCGGAGCCAGCGAGAGGACCGCGCACGCTCAGACTGAGCCGCACCCGGACTCTCTCGACTTGCACAGGCAGGCGCAACGCATCGACGTTGCAGGCGGACCGAGAGCTGCGGAAAGGCGAGAGCGAGACTCGCGCACCGACCTCTCCTCGCCCGCACCCGCCGAGCCTGCTCGGCGCCGACAGCCTGCTCCTGCCGCGCACCCCAGCCTATGCGTCCCTCAATCAGACCCGAGAACCCGCCTGCGCAAGCCCCTCGCGGCGTCGCGAGCATGCTTCCTCCTCGACGGTCGCCGGGCCGGCAGAGCGGGCGCAGGCGAGGCGCCGACGGGCGCGGTGAGGGCGAGGTGCGGCGGCGGCGAGGGCGACGAGATGGCCGAGGAGGGAGGACGAGTACCTGTGACGGAGATGCAAGAGGTCAGCACGGTTCGAGCGTCGAGAAGGTGCAGGAGGGGCGAAGAGAGGGATCGAGCGCACCTTCGCTCGCTCGTCTGGGCTGCGCCGGCACGCTCTCGAAGATCTCGGTCCTCAAACCAGGCGTGTATGGCTGCAAGTCGAGGGGCGCAGAGTCGAGACTTTGCGGAACGGGCGTGCTGCTGCGCTCGCTCGCCGACTCGAGCTGGTCGTCCTCGAGGGCGAGGTCGTCGAGCTGCTGCGACGCGCGGCGGTCGGTCGAGCGGGATCCAGGTACTAGTAGCGTGCGCGACGATGACGGCGCCGGCCGAGACAGGCGGCGGTAGAGCGGGGCGAGCTTCTTCAACCCTCGCAGGCGGGCTCGGCAAAGCTCGAGGTTGATGTACTGGTTGTCGGCAGCTGCGGGCATGAAGCGGCATCAGCGTGTGCTGATCGGAGACGAGATGCAGGCGCAGCAAGTCAGAGAGGGAGAGCGACGGCGCGAGAGGTGCTCACCTTGCTCGAAAGGAGCGTTCCACCCTCGCTCGGGCGCGCTCCTTTTGCAGTCTGCGCGTCGACATGAGCGTACTCCTTCTCGTCTCGTGGAAGACGACCTAGAGAGGGACATGCTGCAAGAGGAGGACGTACAGGACCAGACGTGCGCGACCTTCGCAAACGCCGCCTCCTTCTTGGCAACGAGCTTCTCGGTGTCCTTGATGATCATGTCGAGCTCGAACGCAGCCTCGACCTGCAGAGCGTCGTCAGCTCTGTCTCTGAGAGTCGCAGCGAGATGGAGAGAGAGCGGAACGCACAGGCAACCGGGTCTGCTGCTCGTCGAGGTGCAGCTTGAAGATCTCGGTCTCGTGCTCCTCGACGCGGCGCACGAGGTCGGCCATCTCCTTGAGCCGCTTTGACCGACCTGCAGGCGGATGGGGCGTCAGCGACAGAGCGGCAGATGGAGCGAGGCGAAGGAGAGAGACTCGCTCGTCTCGTCTGCAGGAGAGGGCGGGGTCAGCAGCAGCTCTGGTCACTGAGCGCACAGGTGAAGAGGGGAGACGCACCAGGGACCTCTTGCGTCGCGAGCCACTCGAGCTCGTGCTTGTCGAACGCCATCTCGGCGCACAGCTGCGCGCCGCCCTCGCGAGGCGCGGCGAGGTTGTACAGGCCGTCGAAGAGCGCAGGTGCCATGGCGGCAAGCGTGGGCGAGAGCACCAGGGCCAGCTGTGGCTGAGAGGGAGCGGTAGAGAGAGCGAGCAGCGGCTGAGGGAGCGCCGCGGACAAGCCGAGACGGTCGGCCGACCGGACAGGAGGCTCGAGAGCGACGGACGCACTCTCCGCCGACGGCGCCGAGCTCGAGTCTCAGGGTTTCTGGAGGGCGCGAGAACAGAATGCTTCTATGTGGCAGAGACAAGGACAGGGTACGGGAATAGAGAGCGGGCGGGCGAGTAAGAGAGGAAGAACGAAAAGGGTGAGCGGTCGAGTGAGTTGGCGACGTGCGTCGGGGAGGGTAAGGGGATGCGGCGGGGAGAAAGAGCTTATGCGCGCGAGACGTCACTGTAGATGCAGCAAGGGTCAGAGAGAGTCCCGAGAGCGTGAGGGAGGAGAGAGCGGGAGAGCCAGACGCACCGGCCGAGGACCTTGGTCTTGAGCCAGTCGGCGCCGACGAGGACACGGTTGCGGAGCGAGAAGAGCTGCGAGATGTAGGCCGAGCGCCAGAAGCTGCAGGAGGGGAGTGAGGAGAAGGGTCAGCGAGCTGGCTCGAGCGGCTCGCGCAGAGACAGACGAGAGGGGACGACGACGCACTAGTAGGTCGCAAAGCCGGCGGCAGCGAGGTTGCCCTGCATCATGGGCAGGTCGGCGATGGCCTTGTCCGAGCCGATGTAGGCGAGCGAGCCCTGGTGCGAGTAGTTGAACGGCGCGATGTTGCTCGCGCGGATGACGGCGTTGGCGAGCGAGTCGAGCTTGGCCGGCTCGGCACCAGCCTGCTTGGCCGAGTCGAGCTCCTGCAGGAGCTGCTCCTTCTTGTGCAGCTTCTGGAAGACGCGCGCGAGGTACCGACCCTGCTGGGCGGCGACCTGGGCCGTCGGCGCGTAGTTGGTCGCCGTGCAGTCGCCGAGCGCAAAGACGCCGTCGGCGCCGACGAGGCGCATGTGCTCGTCGACGAGGAGGCCGCGGCGCGAGTTCTGCGACTCGGGGATGCGGTTCATGAGGTCGCGCGTGACCGGGCGAGCCGTGTTGCCGGTGGCCCTGCGAGCGGGAAGGGCGGGCGTCAGCTCTCGTCGGCGCGCAGTGAGCATGAACGAGACGAGGGGAGGAAGAGACGCACCAGACGAGGAGGCCGTAGGGGTACTCGACGAGCTCCTTGTTCTCGTTCTGGGCGATGATCTTCTTCTCCTGGACCTCCTTGACCATGGTCTTGGTCTTGATGTCGATCTTGTTCTCCTTGAAGGTCGACATCGTGTAGTCGCTGCGAGCAAGAGAGGCGCGTGAGCGAAACCCAGTGAGCGGCTGCGTGAGGGAGAGAGGGGGACGCACATGAGCTGCTTGGAGAACATGGGGAGGACGTTGGGGAGGGCCTCGATGAGGGTGATCTTGATGCGGTCGGCAAGCTCCGGGTACCACTGCATGAGAAGAGAGTCAGCGACGGACGAGCGAGAGGCGAGGGGGACGAGAGCGAGGGACGCACGTTCTCGAGGTCCTCCATGAGGAAGTCGTGCAGCTCGCCGGCGTACTCGACACCGGTCGGGCCACCGCCGACGACAACCTGCGCGCACGAGGTCGAGTCAGCAAATCGCTCCCCAAAGCGAGCAGAGGAGGAGGGGAGGAAGGCGACGCACGAACGACAGGAGACGGTCAATCTCCTCCTGGGTCTGGCCGGCAAAGTTGGCCGACTCGATGCTGTCCATGATGCGCGAGCGGATCTTCTCGGCGTCCCAGACCTCCTTGAGGAAGCAGGCGTGCTCCTTGACGCCCTTGATGCCGAACGTCTGGTTCTCGGCGCCGACGGCGTACACGAGGTAGTCGTACGCGATCTCGGTGCCGGCGACCTCGCCCTTGATCTCCGAGTTGTCTGCGAGAGGAAGGCAAACATGAGCGACGGCCACATCGCTACGCACCGTGCCGCCGCTCGACCGGCCCGAGCGACAGACGGAGAGAGCTCGTGAGGACGACGACGCACCGACAAAGCGCAGCGTCTTCTTAATCGGGTCGACCTCGTACACCTCGCCCTCGTAGACCTCGGTCTTGCGCTTCATGTGGCGGGTGAGGAACCGAGTCGGCTCGAGGATCGAGCGCGCGGCGAGGGTGCCGACCGTGACCGAGGGGAGGAGCGGGGTGAAGAGGAAGTAGTTGCGCGGCGAGATGACGACCTGCAGGGGCACTCGAGTCAGCTTGCTGCACATAGGCTAACCTTGAGCGCAGGGAAGGAGAGAGAGGGGACGCACGACGTTGTAGCCCTGGTTGTCGAGCTCCTTGAGGAAGGCCGTGCTGGCCCAGCCGTTGCCGAGGACGACGACGGTCGGCAGGGTCGGGTCGTGCGGGAGCTGCTCGCCCGGGTGGCGCTGGTCGTACGAGCGCCAGACGATGTAGCCGCCGGCGGCGAGGACCGTGACGAGGACGGTGCGGCCAAAGGTGCGCAGGCGGTGCTTGGGCTTCTTGGGGCCCTTGCCGCCGGGGCTCGGGCCGGACCCAGTCGAGGTAGGGACCGCCGGGGCGACCTTGGGCGCGATCGGGAGCGTCTGGGCGCCGCCGACGGGGAGAGGGGGCGTCGCCGAGAGCGGGCTGGACGGCGGCGGGTTGCTGGTCGCCGTCGCGCGCGGGAGGTCCTGGCGGAGCTGCGAGGTCGCCTTGAGGGCGAATGCGCGCGCCTGAGGCTGAGCCGAGGCACGGAGGGCGACGCGCTGGGACGAGGCTGCGCGAGCGGGAGGAGGGAGAGGAAGGGCAGATCAAGGACGATCCGGCGTCGGGGAGGGTCAGCGCACGGCTAGAAAGTTGTCTGTGGACCGGTAGAGCTCACCGAGGACCAGCTTGAACGACATCTTGGCGAGCGACGGGGAGAGCGACGAGCAAGAGGGACGACGACTGATCTCACTCGCGATGGCGCACCTCGGCCTCGCGTAGACGCTGCGCTCGAGTCCAGCTGCCCTTGCCTTGCACTCTCCGGGCTAGCAAGAGCTCCCTCGAACCCGACCGACGTGGCTGCGCGCTTTCCGACCTTTGCCAGCTCTCCTCCCTCGGCCCGAGCGTCGGCCGACGCAGCGCGATAAGCTCAGTGCACGACAGCGCGCACGTGCATTGCAGCCAGCTAGTCCTCGACATGGATCCACCGGTCGTGCGAGATGAGAAAGTCCTGCGCGCGAGCGGGCGAGAGGGCAAGAATCAGCCGGCTGAGCGCGCGCGGAAGACGACGACGAGGAGCACAGGACGCACATTGACGGTCTTCTGCTTGACGGCGATGCGCACTCGTGAGCCCTTCTCGCGCGTGTACGTCGCAAAGTAGCCCGTGGACCTGTGAAGTGCGCGACGAGCAGCGAGTCAGCTCCCGACCCGACGAGACAGAAGAGGCCGACGACGAGCGAGAGGCGGACGCACCCTTCACTGACGTCGCTCGTGATGCACACGGCCTCCTTGAGGCTCTTGCACACCCCGCCGAGGCGGCTCAGCGTCGCGTACTCGACCTGGAGCTGGCGCACCGTGCGCCGGTCCTGCTCGAGCGGGCCGCGCGGCGAGAGGCGGTCCCACGCGTAGAAGCGCAGCTTGGTGAACTTGGCGAGCTGCGTCAGGTAGTCGTCCTGCGGGCGTGTAGGGGCGCGGTCAGCAAGCTGTCACGGCCAAGGAGGAGAAGAGAGGGAGAAGGGGACGCACGAGGGGTGCAGGCCACAGGACCGCCTCCTGGCAGTCGCCGGCGACGAGCGTGAGCGCCTCGAGCTGCGGCGCCGCCTGTGCGAGGTCGGCGACGAGCGCGGGCTTGGGCTCGTGCGCCTGGTAGAGGGCGAGGCGGCGGAGCGAGGGGAGCCGCCCGATGGCCTGCACGAGGACGGCGAGGTCGTCCGGGGCGCACGGGCCCTCGAGGAAGAGCTCCTCGAGCGGCAGGTCGATGCCGCTGTCGGAGAGGCGCTGCGAGGGAAGGAGCTGGGTCAGCTTGACACCGAGCAGGTGGTCGAGGACGGGCGAGGGAGAGAGGGAACGCACGATGATCTCGTCGGCGATGACCCGGAACGCACGCGCCTCGTGGACCGAGTCGAGCGAGAGGTTGCGCAAATGCGGCAGGAACTTCTTGACGGCGGGCATGTGGCGGCCGACGCGGCGGAGCGACGGCCACAGGAGGAGCGAGTCGATGTTGGGGCACTTGGCGACGAGCTCTGACTGCGGGCGAGGCGTGGAGCGTCAGCGTGCGAGCATGAGGGACGAGGGAGTGGAAGTGGACGCACGATCTCGGGGTCCGAGTGCATGATCTGGAGCGTGCGGATGTGGTCGAGCGAGCCAAAGTCGCGCACGCACCGCGGCTCGTCGGGGTAGAAGTCGACCTGGTTGCAGCGGAGGGCCGACATCCTGGGCGAGGCGGCGATGGCGCGCAGGATCGTGTCGCCGAGGTCGCGGTGCAGCTCCATGCCCTTGAGGAACAGGACCTGGAGCGACGACTCGGCGAGGCGCTCGATGATGCGGGCGAGGGCGGCCTCCTCCTTGGGGAGCTCGTCCTCGTCGTTGAGGTCGAACAGCTCGTCGTTGTCGGCCGACAGGTCGGACACGGAGAGGGCGACGACGGGGAGGGCCTGCTGCTGGTCGGCGCGGGTGCGGAGGAGGGCCTCGAGGGCGCGCATGTCGCGCTTCTTGCGGTAGGCGCGCGGGCGGAGGACGCTGTCGGGGACAAAGTTGACCGAGCGCCAGACGAGGGGCTCGCACACCGAGTGGAAGAAGCGGCTCGTGGCCGAGAGGTTGAGGAGCTCGCTCGAGGGCCCGCTCGGGAACGTGGGCGAGGGGTCACGCTCGTCGACTAGGTGGACGACGTGAAGCTTGAGCTCATCGGGGAGGTCGAGGAGGCGGAAGACGGCGTGCTGCTCGGGCTCTGGTGCTTGTGTCGTTGTGCCCGAGTCGATGTCGTCGTCGGCGGTGCGGGGAGGAGGAAGAGGGGACGAGGCGGCGGGCTGCGCGTTGGTCGGGCTGGCCGGTGCTGTCGGTGAGCTGGGCGTGGTCGTGCTCATGGTGCGAGTAGCTCAGCTGGAGCGGTGTGGGTGGAGGAGAGCCGACCTCTCGCCCTCGTCCTGCGCGAAGCTCTCGCTCTTGCTTCCCACCTCGCCTCGTCACGGCACCGACCTCGACTAGATCATGGCGCAGAACATCTGGCTCGCAGCAGGCGGCGAGGGCAACCTCGACCGCGTCCGTGAGCTCGTCGAGCAGGGTGAGCTCTCGCTCCCTCTCCCTCTCCTCATCTTCATCAGCTCGCTGTTCTCAGCCACCGCCACCGCACCGAGCGACTCAACCTGCTCGCTCAAGCTCGTCACTGACTCTCTTTTACGCCAACAGGCACCTCGCCCAACGCCTTCGACGACAACTCGTACTCGCCTCTGCACGCCGCCGCCTCGTGGGGCCACAGCGACATCCTCCGCTTCCTCGTCTCGAACGGCGGCGACATCAACCTCGCAGACTCGGACGGCGACACCCCCTTGTACGTCGTCGAGACGATCGGCATGGCCAAGCTCGCCGTCGACCTCGGCGCAGACCCGCGCCATGTCAACGAGGAGGGGCTCACCGTGCGTCCTCTTCTCTCTCTCTGTCCTGCGTCCCACGCGGCCCAGCTCACCTACGTGCCCCACACAGCCCGCAGCAGCGCTCCAAGAAGAGTACCCGCACATCGCCCTGTACCTGCGCACCCTCACGGGCGAGCCCTCCCCCTCCTCCTCCTCCGCCGCCCCGCTCGACCCGTCCGCACCCGCACCCGCCCCCGCACCCGGCCAGCCCCAGCCCAACCTGGACGCGCCGACCGACGCCCTCATGCAGGCCGTGCGCGGCATCATGGAGCGCTCGGAGCGCGGCGAGATCTCGGAGCAGGAGACGGACGACCTCTTGCGCGAGGTGGTCGAGCAGGCCGTCGGTGGGCAGCTCGAGGCGGGGCGGGCCATTGGCGAGCAGATGAGCGTCGACGACGAGCAGCCGCAGACGAGGGCGAGGACGGCTGACGAGATGGCCGGCGAGCAGGGCAAGCCCAAGCGGAGCAGGGACGCAGACGACGTCGGGCGATGACGGCGCGCAGCTGCAACTCGCTAGCTCTCTCACGCACTCAGAGCTCTCGAGCTCGACGCACGCACGCTCTCGAGTAGAGCGAGGAGAGGGCACTGAACCATGCGAGTTGCAAACAGAGAACGAGAGCAAGAGAGGACTTTCCTACAGCGAGAGAGGGTGCGAGGGAGCAAGACGACGCTCAGTTGAGCGTCGGCATCGACGTCGTCGCCTTTGCGCTGAGCGCGTCCTGCGAGCTCCAGTACGAGGTCGTCGTCTGCGGCGAGAGAGGCCCGAGCGGGGTCAGCTTCTCGTCCTCGAGCGTCTCGGGGAGGGCGAGAGGAGAGAGGGAGCGCACCTTGAGCTGCGTCCAGAAGTCGAGACCGCGAGGACTGCGTGCGAAGAGAGGCAGCGTCAGCGCTCGAGCGAGGGAGGAGAAGGATCCGATCGACGCACCCGTAGAGCGAGGCGCCGCCGAGGACCGAGCCCTTGTTGCCCGACCACGAGAACATGGGCAAGGGGACGGGGATCGGGACGTTGATCTGCATCGTCGACCGCATCAGCACTTGGCCTTGGAGAGCCCGAAGAGGAGTGAGGGAGAGGGACGCACGCCGACCTGACCCGCCTCGACCTCCTTTTCGAACTTGCGCGCCGTCGCGCCGCTCTGCGTAAACATGCTCGCGCCGTTGCCGTCTGTGTGTCGACGAAGATGGCAAGGATCAGCTCTAGCTCGGACTCGTGCGAGCGCGAGGCCAAAGAGGAGATGCAGCGAGACGACCACGCACACTGGTTCGAGTTGATGACGTTGATGGCGTCGTCGAGCGTCGCCGCCTTGACGATGGTCAGGACCGGGCCGAAAATCTCCTGGCTGTGCGCAACAAAAGGCGGCGCCAAAGAGCGAGTCAGCACATGCCGAGAGCGCTCGAGCCTCGCACGAGAGCGGACGAGCGGGACGCACGTGTAGCAGTCCATGTCGGTCGTCGCCTCGAGGATCGTAGGGCCGACAAAGTTGCCGTTCGGGTACCCGTCGACCTTGACGCCGCGGCCGTCGAGGAGGATCTTGCCGCCCTGGTCCGTGCACGTCTGGATGAGCTTCTCGACGCGCTCCTTGGCGGCGGGCGTGATGAGCGGGCCGCTGCGGGCGGGATCGAGAAACACGATCAGTCTCTATCACCCGAAAAGGAGCAGGAGGAGAGAGAGCGAGAGGAACGAGCGCGACGCACACCTCGGTGTCCGGGTCGAACCCGTTGCCGACCTTGAGCCCCTGCGCGCGCTTGACGAGCTCGTCGATCCACTCCTGCGAGTCGCCGACGGCGACGAGCGTCGAGAGCGCCATGCAGCGCTGCCCGGCGGCGCCGAACGCCGCGCCGACGATCGAGTTGAGCGCAAAGTTGCGGTTGGCGTCGGGCATGAGGATGCAGTGGTCTGCGAGGGCGAGCATGTAGCGTCAGCGTCGAGCCTTGGTCATCCTCCGCGAGGCGAATCGAGGAACGCCGCGAAGGCGAACCGGCCCGACAGGGCGAGAGCGAGAGGACGACGCACTCTTGGCGCCGAGGTTGGCCTGGACGCGCTTGCCGTTCTTGCTGCCCGTCTCGTAGATGTACTGGCCGGCGCGGTCGCCGCCGACGAACGAGATGGCCTTGATGCGCGGCTCCTCGCAGATGAACTTGACCGGCGCGATCGTGCCGTGGACGACGTTCAGGACGCCCTTGGGGAGACCTGCGGGCGTGCGCAGGAGAGTCAGCTTCCTGCGTGCACTCTATTGCACGTGAGCCTAGCCTAGAAGTGAAGGAGGGACGCACCGGCCTGCTCCATGAGCTCGGCGAGGATCATGGTCGCGCCCGGGTCGCGCTCCGAGGGCTTGAGGATGAGCGAGTTGCCCGTCGCGGTCGCCATGGCCATAGCCCAGAGCGGGATCATGGCCGGGAAGTTAAACGGGCACACGGCGGCGACGACGCCGAGCGGGAGGCGGCGCGTCGTCGTGTCCATGTCCTTGGACACCTCGAGCTTGTCGCCGAGGAGGAGAGAAGGGACGCCGCACATGGCTTCGACGACCTGCGCACAGAAGAAGCGAGTCAGCACTCAGACGTCGGTGCGCAGCAGGGACTCGGCGCACAAGCGCCGAGTCGAAGCGAGAGCGAGTCGAGCGGACGGACCTGCAGACCGCGCAGCACGTCGCCCTTGGCGTCGGCGAACGTCTTGCCCTGCTCGAGCACGATGGACCTCGCAAGCTCGTCGTGGTTCTCGCGAATGAGCGACTGGAACCTGCGCAGCGAGAGGGAGGGCGAGTGAGCTCTCGGCACGGGTTGCCGAGTGGGGCCGGCTCGCTCGAGGAGGAGGGGGAGGGACGGCGCCGCAAGGCTCGCTGAGGGGGAGGAGGGAGGAGGGAGGAGGAGAGGAGGAAGAGGACGCACTTGAGCATGACGGCCTGGCGCTTGAGCACGCTCGAGTCCTTCCACTCGTCGAACGCCGCCTCGGCGCGGTCGACCGCCATCTTGAGCACGGCGGGCGTCGCCTCTGGGACGCGGGTCAGGACCCTCTGCGACGACGGCTGCGGGCATGGTCGACGCAGTCAGCTCGTGCCCACGCCTCTCGAGAGCGGTCGAGAGGAGAAAGGTGAGCGCACGTCGTTGACCGGGATGAAGTGCGTCGAGTCGCCCGCCGTCCACTCGCCGCCGAGGTAGTGGGTCGTGTCGCCGCCAGCGGTCTGCGTGCCCTTCCAGGGCTTGAGCCCGGACATGGCCTCGAGGTCGGCGAGGGCCGAAAGGCATGCCGTCGTCGAGAGCGGGCGAGGCGAGGCGGCGCCGATTGCGCGCGCGGCGGCGGACGCGGGGCGCGAACGGCACAGCGCACGCGTGGCGGTGCGAGTCGGGTGCGAAAGCATGGCTGGCTTGGTGCGAAAGCTGCAGCGGGTGAAGGGAGAGGAGGAGGAGAGCAAGGGCTCACCGGCGCTCCCCACCCGGGTCGGCCGCTTTGTGCCCTTTGGGCCGCCCGCTTCGCCTCGGCACGCCTTGATAGCTTCGGCACGCTCACAGAGGGACTGCGAGGGGACAGCTGGGTGGTAATACAAGCGCGCTCGACATCTACTCAAGCTCGACCTCGTCGACCGGGACGTCGGCCTGGGCGAGCGTCGCACTCGGGCTCCACACCTGCAGGACGTTGTCCTCGGCGACGCTCACCATGCAGAAGTCCTGGTTGGCGTTCCACGCGAGGTCGGTCGGGCGCGACGTGTGGCCGCCGTGCACGAACATGAGCTCGGGCGGGCCGTCCTCGGCGTCCTCGGGCGTCTGCTCGAGCCCGATCTTGCTCACGTCCCACAGGTTGATGCGGCGGTCGCCCGACGCCGACGCAAACACGGTCTCGTTGGTCGGCGACCATGCGAGCTGGAGCACCTCCTCCTGGTGCGACTCGAACGTGTGCAGCTTGAGCTTGAGGTTGCGCAGGTCCCACAGCGCGACCGTCTGCGAGCGCGAGGAACGTGCGGCGAGTCAGCTCGTGCGCCGGCGACAAGACAAGAGCGAGAAAAGGACGCACCTTGTCGGCCGAGCCAGTGATGAGGATGTTCTCGTTGTGCGGCGCAAAGGCGACGCAGTTGACCTCGGCCTCGTGCGCCTGGACCCTCGCCGTCGGCTTCATCTGGCCCGACTGGCCCCTCGTGTCCCACCTGCGCGCGGAGGCAGCAAGGCAGAGTCAGCTCACGTGCAAGAGAAAGAGATGGAGCGAGAGCGAGGAGAAAGAGGGACGCACAGCAACAGCATGCGGTCGTCGCCGACCGAGGCAAAGACGTCCTCCTGCAGGTTGTGCCACGCCACGTCCTCGACGATGGCCGAGTGCCCGCGGTACACGTTGAGCGGGTCCATCGACGCGCTGCCCTTGGTGTAGCCGCGCACGTCCCTGCAGGAGGGGCCGGCCGGGGCATCAGTTTGGCCTTCACCCGAGCGCCGACGAGAGGAGGACAGGCCGGCGAGCAGGAGACGCACCAGTGGCAGACGGTCGTGTCCTCCGACGCACTCAGGACGTGACCCTCCTTGGCCTTGAGCGGGTTCCACGACAGGCCGTACCTGCAGAGCGAGAACAGGGTCAGCGAGCGCTCGCGAGGGGCACCCTCGACGACGACGCAGCGCAGGAAGAGAGAGCGAGCGACGCACCCCTCCTTGGTGTGCCCTCGCAGCGTGATGTCGGGCTTGCACTCGGTCCCGCTCGGCTGCGACGGGTGCTTGGTGCGGTCGAACACGTAGACCTCGCCCATGACGGTCTTGGTCGCGATCAGGTCCGGGTTCTGCGGCATGTAGCGCGCGCGGTTCACCTCGCCCGTGTGGTTGATCGACTGGGTGATCTGGACCCGGGGCTCGGTCGCCGTGTGCGCGCCGATCTCTGCAAGAGGGAAGAAAGGAAGGGGGAGAGGGTCAGCTCGACGAGCAGGGTGGGAGAGCGAGGGTCGAGGGGGAGGTGGGGACGCACCGCCGCGCTCGTCATCGTACTTGTCGAGGCTGAGGCCGGCCTGGGGCTTGGGGAGGTGGACCTCGGCGATCTGGAGGTAGTTGTTGTCCTCGCCCGAGGTGTGTGTCGCGAGCAGGAGGCGGTGGACCGTGTAGTCCTTGTCGGCGGGCCTGCAGGGCGAGGGAGGGGAGTCAGGACGGGCTCTCGGTGCAGAAGGGGAGGCCAGAGAGGAGAGCAGGACGCACGTCTCGACGTCGGGGAGCCACTGGCAGGTGAGCGAGGGCCAGTCGAGGGCGTGGGTGATGACGAGGTCGTACAGGAAGAGCGAGTTCTTCTTCCAGATCTTGTACTCCTGCGTGCGTCGGTGCTCGAGTCAGCGAACGGCGAGCCAGTGCAGGTGCGAGGGAGACGAGGCTGGGAGGGGAGGAGGCGCACTTCGTTGATGCTCTTGTAGAGCTGCACGCGCGTGCGAGAGTCAGCGTGGCTCGGGCGCAGAGGGTGAAAGGAGGACGCACCGTGGACGTCTCGTCTGCCTCTGTGGCCATGGTTGCGAGGTTGCGAGGTGGAGTGGACGCGTCGAGGAGATGAAGTCGCACAGAGGTGGGCGGCGGCCTGGGCGGGTGCGGGCTGGCTCGACGAGCTGCGGTAGAGGGTGCTCGGTAGATCTAGCTCGCGTCAGAGCTGGTCTGCGCGGCGGGAGCGACTGGGCGAGGACGACGGAGCTGGTCGTCTCTCTCGTCGCTCCTTGCCTCTGTCTTCCCGACCGTTCTCGCGCTCGCTCTGCTCCTGGACTGCATCAAGCACGCTCTTGTCTCTCTAGCTACCGCCTGCGTCCCTCTCCCCGACCGCACCGACCGTGAGCTGTCCTCTCCTCCTCCCGCTCTTCCTCTTCGTCCTTGCCGGCTCGCACACCTCGAGCCTCGCTGACCCTGCCTCCCTGCACAGCTCATGCCGTCCGTCTTCCGCCCGTGCATCGACCTGCACAACGGCGCCGTCAAGCAGATCGTCGGCGGCACCCTCGACACCTCGTCCCTCCGCACCAACTTCGTCTCCGAGTGCGCTCCTCTCTCTCGCTCTCATGGCTTCTTCTTGACCCCGCTGACACGTATCGACGCGCACGCAGAAAGCCGAGCGCCTTCTACGCCGACCTGTACCGCCAGAACGCCCTGCGCGGCGGGCACGTCATCAAGCTGGGCCCGGGCAACGACGACGCGGCTCGCTCGGCGCTTCAGGCTTGGCCTAGTGCGTCCCAACGTCTCCCTCCCCGGAGTTTGAGCGTCAAGCGCCGGCTCTGACGCTCGCCCTCGCCCGCAGATGGCCTCCAGGTCGGCGGCGGCATCAACGAGTCGAACGCGCAGGAGTGGCTCGATGCAGGAGCAGAGAAGGTGCGCCCGTCCTGCACTCCTTTCGCTCGCTGAAAAAACCCTACTGACCAGGTACACGTGCGCGCGCAGGTCATCGTCACCTCGTACTTGTTCCCGGGCGCCAAGTTTGACGAGGACCGGTTGCGACGACTCGCCGAGCAGGTCGGCAAGGACAGGCTCGTGGTCGACGTCAGGTGCGTCTTGATCTCTCTCATGCGGACATCGAAGATGAAGAAGAGCGCTGACTCTTGGCCCTGCAGCTGCCGGCGACGAGGCGACAAGTGGATCGTCGCGATGGACCGGTGGCAGGTCATGACCGACATGGAGGTCAACGCCGGTGCGTTCGGTCTCTGTCTACAGCTCTAGTTTTCCTCATGAGCTTGTGCTCACTCCCCGTACCCTGCGCTGCAGAGTCGCTCGCGCTCCTCACGCAGTACTGCAGGTGCGCTCCGTCGCTCGCCCCTCTCGTCTCGCCCTCCTTGACACCCTTCTTCTTCGCCCTGCAGCGAGTTCCTCATCCACGCCGCAGACGTCGAGGGCCTGTGCCAAGGCATCGACGAGGCGCTCGTTGAGAGTGCGTCCCGCTCTCCTCGTGCTGTCGCTCCTCCTCTCGACGACAGCTTCCTGACTCGACCTCTTCCTCGCGCGCAGAGCTCGGCGAGTGGGTCTCGATCCCGACGACGTACGCCGGCGGCGCGCGCAGTGCGTCCTTCCCTCCTCGCGTCCGCCTGACTCGCAGCTCTAACCCGCTCGCACCCCTCCCTCCTTCCTCTTCCTCCCTCGCTCTCCCTCTCTTTCTTCCCCTCGCCGCGCAGGTATCGACGACCTCGCCCTCGTCGAGCGCCTCTCGAACGGCAAGGTCGACCTCACGTACGGCTCGGCGCTCGACATCTTTGGCGGCGAGCAGGTGCGGTTCGACGAGCTGTGTGCGTACAACCGGCAGGCCGAAGGGCGGGCGTGAGCGAGCGAGCGTGGAGCGAGGGGCGCAACAGCAACCTTTCGTACCGAGCTGTGCGCTTCGGCGAGGAGAGACTCGAGAGCGTCGAGGGAGAGCGAGCCGGGAAGCGCTTGTCGATGATGCTCCAGAGCGTCGCCCTCTCGAAGGTCTCTCAGGCTCGAACGGCAGCTCACCGCTGGCAGAAAGTGAGAAGAAGATCAAGCGCATGCAAGCTCGTCGCCGTGCTACTCCGCTCCCTCGTCCCGCCCTCGCACTCTCCGCGCACGGACCCGCTCTCCTTCCCTCGTCCACGCTCCTCCGTCGGCGTCGGCGCCGCGGCCTCAGTGCACCGCATCCCTGCTCCACGACCTGATGCGCACGCCCCATCTGTAGAAGACGAGCGGGACGAGGGAGACGAGAAGCGAGAGCGAGGCGAGGAGGGTGAGGGCGAGGTGAGGACCTGCGGGTGGACGAGGTGTCAGCTCGTCGTTCCGGTAGGTGCTCGACGCCGTCGCAGCGAGTAGAGGAGCAAGGAAGGAAAAGAAAGAGAGGGCGAAGACGCACCGAGGCACTCATAGAGCGGAGGGGTGAAAAGGACGGCGGCTCCCTGCGACCTCGAGCGTCAGCACCGAGCTCTCGGAGCGGCAGAAAGCGAGAGCAGAGAGCTCACTGCGATTGGGTAGCGCAGGAAGGTGAGCGCTGCGAGCGCGCTCGCCGCCTTGTGGCCGTATGAGTCTGTGCGCGCGCGCGAAAGCTGTTCAGCTCGATCGTCCGCCTCGTCGAGTAGGTAGAGAGAGGGAGCGCGCGACGCACCGATGCAGTAGAGGAACGTCGAGTAGAAGCTCGACCAGATGCCGATGCCAAAGAGGGCCTGAGCGCCGAGCGACGCCCAGATGCTGACGCCGGGGCGGCACACCCACGCGCTGCGAGCAGGATGAGGCCCAGAGTCAGCGCTCATCGCTCGATGCCGAGAGAGAGAGGCGAGAGAGGAGGACGCACGCCCAGTACAGCGACACCGGCACCGCCCACGTCCCGAGCACTGCAACCCTGAGCCTCTCCTCGGGCCTCACCGCCTCGCCTCTCTCGCGCGCGCGCCCGACCCGGCGACGCCAGTCCGAGCGCATGAGCGGCGTGCACAGCGCGCAGAGAAAGAGCCCGACGGCGATCGAGAGGAAGAGGGTGCCCGACGCGCCCGGGCTGAGCGTGTGCGGCGAGAAGATGAAGGGGTAGCTGCGCGCGCGGCGAAAAGGGCGTCAGCGGCGGGGTGGTGGGAGGGGCGCAGGGTGAGAGGAGAGCAGCGCGCACCCGGTGAGGTTGCCGAAGAGGATGATGAACTGCGAGAGGAGCGAGAGGCCGTCAGCTCGTGCGCGCTCGAGCCTCTCGCCGATCGAGGAAGATGGAGAGGGGGACGCACGACGAGCGTGAGGTACGCGCAGAAGCACACGACGATGGGCTCCCTCGCGAGCATGACGAATGGCCGTGCGAGCGTCAGGCGAAAGTCGTGCGCGAACGAAGTCTTGCGCCGGGCGAGCTCGAGCGGGGTGAGGTAGGCCGACGAGCGGGCGCGGCGGCGGATGGCTGCGAGACATTGGACGTCAGGGCACGCTCATTCAAGAAGGAGAGAGAGAAAGGGAAAGACACACCAGCAGCTTTGAAGGCGAGGAGCGTCGGCGGGTACGTCTCGGGGAGGAGGGCGAACGAGACGACGAGGAGGACGGCAGCGCTGTCAAGGGTCAAGGGCATCAGAGTTTACTCCCACGCAGACAGATAGAGGAGAGAGGTAGACGCACCCGATCGCCTGCACGCCGTCGGCCCAACGATAGCTCCACCCGCTCTGCGCGATCCAGCCGCCGACGACGGGTCCTGCATCGCCACCACGTCAGCCTTGCTCCCTTGCTCGACACTTGAGAACGGCTCCGACGCACCGAGGCACGGTCCGAGACTGCGCACAGAGAGGCACGAGTCAGCGCGAGCGCTCACGAGCTGGGAGGAAGAGGAGGGAGGAGGGAGGAGCAGGACGCACAAGCCGCCGACGCCAAACACGCCGAACGCGACCGTCCTCTCGTCCTCGTCCCACAGGTCGCCGACGGCCGCCCCAGCGTTCGACAGCGGCGTCGTCGCAGCGCACCCGGCGAGGAAGCGCAGAATTGCGCGCGCGGCAAAGTTGGGCGCGAGGGCGGCGCCGAGCTCGAAGAGGGCGAGGAGGGCGAGCGAGATGAGGTAGATGGGCGTGCTGCGGACAAAGTACAGCGTCAGGGAGATGCTCGTACTGGAAGATCGGAAGGCGAGGAGGAGGAGGGACGCACCGGCCGGCCAACTCGGACAAGGGCGCCCACAGCGGCGCCGCGACGCCGAACCCCACGAGGAACAGGACCGTGTCGAGCTGCGCCGTCGTCTTACCGTCGACGCCGAGGTCGGCGGCGACCTTGTCGGCGAGGGGTGCGTTCATGGACGAGCACGCGCCGACCCAGGTGCAGAGGAGGGCGAGGAGGAGCGTGATGAGGATGCGGCGAGGGGTGGACCAGCACTGCGCGCACGCAACAGAGAGGGTCAGCCTATTGAGCCCATGACGAGAGGGAGGACGAGGGAGAGAAGAGGAGGCGCACCTGCGGGTTGAGCGGGTCCGGGTCCGAGAAGCCGACGAGGCGCAAGGGCCCTCCCTCTCCACCCCTCCAGCTTGCTCCGCCGCCGTCCTTCTCCTCGTATTCGTCCTCGTCTCCCTCGGCCGGCGCAAAGTCCGACAGCTCCTCGATTGTGTCGAGCGCGCTCGACCTCGTCCCGCCGCCGCCCGTGCCCGTCTCGCGCTCACGGCCCTGTGCGGCTCCTCCACCGCGCCCGCACATGCGGCGCCACGAGCCCGCACCGGGCCTGCCGAAGGTCGTCGTGCGCGCGAGCGGCGGCGGCGCGAGGGCGTGCTCCGAGGCGAAATCGGGCGCCGGACGAGGGCGAGGCGAGGGCGGCGGCGGCGGGAAGGGGACGAGGAGCGAGTAGTGCGTGTTGAGGAGGCGCTTGAGGCGGAGGGTCTGCATCGGGTGCGGTCGGGTGCGCAGGTGAAGGGCGAGAGGGAGGGGAAGGGAGAGCGAGTGCCGAGTGCGGGAGGGAGATCAGGTCGGAGCGGGCGAGCGGGCGAGGGGGACCGGATCGGGCCTGCGAGCGAGAGGCGACGTGAGTGACGACTTTCTGCGCCGACGGAGCTCGCGAGGAGACGCACGCACCGGAGAGAGCGTCCCTGCGCTGAGCGCCACCTCACTTGACCTTGCCGCCGACCTCGGCGGGTCCGTCCCGCACGACCGGCGCCGCCTTGGCCAAGTACCGCTTGCCGCGCTGCCGCAGCCCGGAGAAGTTGCGCGAGATGACGTTGGCGAGCGAGGGCGAGAGGCGGAGCGAGACGAGGATGCGGAGCGGGATGAGGGCCTGTGCGCGGGGGAGGGCGAGAGGGTCAGAACGAGGTGCGAGGGCAGGACCCGGGATGCGAAGAGAGAGAGAGAGAGGGAGCGCACCTTGACGACGAGGTAGGCGGCTGCAGCGTTGGCGACGTCGCCCGACACGCGCAGCTGGTCGGCCGACGAGCGCTCGACGGCACCGTCGACGGCGGTGCAGCCGTCCTGCGCGGCCGCGGCGAGGCGGGCTTTGCGCTCGACGCGCTCGTTGCGCGACTCCTTGGTCCAGCCGAACCAGCCGTAGCGGCGGCCGACGCGCTCGGCCTTGTCCTCGGCCTCCTTAAGCCAGTCGCGAGCGGTGCACCTCCACCCTGAGGCCGCTGCGGTCGCGCCCTCGCCGTCCTGTGCGTCGCCGTCGGTGTCCGAGTGGGCGAGGACCCAGGCGACGAGGGCAGTGCCGAGTGCGAGGTGGCGGAAGAGGGCAAAGAGGGCGACGAGGGGGACGAGGGCGGTGAGCTCGTGGAGGGCGACGAAGGCGATGACGAGCGAGGGCGGGTCGGCGTGCGGGTAGTCGTGGCGGAGGCGGGCGAGGTAGGGCTCCCACGGGCGCTGCTTGACGCGCGGCGGGCGAGTCGGCGGTGAGGGTCGAGGTGGGGAGGAGAGAGACGACGAGGAGGAGGAGGTCGAGACGAGGAGGGCAAAGGCGGGCGGCGAGGGGAGGGTCCGCCTAGGGAGCAGTGTCAGGACTGCGCGGAGCATGGCTCGACTCGGCTGGTGCGAGCGAGAGAGAGAGCGGTCGGTGGTGGTCGTCGTCGTCGTCGACTTGATCAGGGCGACGACCAGCTCCCTCGTCGCCACACCCCTCGACCAGCTCGAGAGCACAGCCACCGTGCACACCATGGCAGACTCCAACCAGCCCGCCACCTACACCAAGCGCCGCCGCACCCCGTCCCCTCCTCCTCCCGACCCTTACGCCCTCGACGGCGACGACGACCAAGCCCCGCTCTACGTCCCCGTCAAGCAGCGCCGCAACCAGCTCGTCTCCAAACTCGCAGCAAAGGGCGGCGGCGCAACTGCCGCAGCCGAGAAGCGCCGCCACGAGGAGGAGGAGGACGCCCGCCTCCAGCAGCAGCGCGACGACGACGACCGCGCCCGCAGGAAACGCGAGGCCCAGACCTTGCTCATGGAGGCCCAGGAGGTCAAGCGCCGCAAAGCTATCGAGGGTCCGTCCCCCTCTCTCCTGCCCGCGCTCACCCTCCCTCTCCCCGCCCGAACTAACGCCGCACTCCTCACCCGCAGACGCCGCCAAGACCGAGAAGCAGAAGATCGAGGAGGAGGAGGCTCAGATCCTCCTCGCCCAGGAGGCGTCGCGCAAGCAGCTTGCAGGCGCAGAAGAGCTCGCAAAGGGCATCGTCTACACCGAGCGCATGCAGGCCTCGTGCGTCCACCTCTCCCTCGCTCTCTACTTCTCCACGCGCCTGTGCTGACGCCGCTCTCACTCGCAGGTGGAAGGCGCCGCACTACATCACGGCCAAGCCGCAGGAGGAGCACGACGCCGTGCGCGAGAAGTTCCACATCCTCGTCTCGGGCGACGACATTCCGCCGCCGATCCCCAACTTCCGGGTGCGTCCCCTCCCGCTCCTTGCACCTTCTCTTGCTCTCCTACTGACTGAGCGGCGCGTTACAGGACATGAAGCTGCCTCGGCCGCTCCTCGACTACCTCAAGAAGAAGAAGATCGAGGCGCCAACGCCCATCCAGCTTCAGGGTCTGCCCGTCGTGTGCGTCCCCTCTCTTCCCCCTTCTGCGCCTCGCCCACTCGCTGACGCATACCTGTACGCCGCGTGCAGCTTCTCGGGCCGCGACATGATCGGCATCGCCTTCACGGGCTCGGGCAAGACGCTCGCCTTCTCGGTCCCGCTCCTCATGTTCTCGCTCGAGGAGGAGAAGCGCATGCCGTTTGTCCAGGGCGAGGGCCCCGTCGGCATCATCATGTGCCCGTCGCGCGAGCTCGCGCGGCAGACGTACGAGGGCCTGCAGGAAATGGCAAAGTTGATGGAGCAGGGTGGCTACCCTCAGTGCGTCCCCCTTCCCTCTTCTCGCCCTCGTCACCCTCTCAACGGCTCGCTGATCCTGCGCATTCGCCGCTCGCAGGGTCCGCGCCCTCCTCTGCATCGGCGGCATCAACATGTCGGAGCAGTCGCAGGTCCTCGCGCAGGGCTTCCACATGGTCGTCGCGACGCCCGGACGCCTCCAGGACATGCTCGAGAAGCGCAAGTTCACGCTCAACTCGTGCAAGTACCTGTGCATGGACGAGGCCGACCGCATGATCGACATGGGCTTCGAGGAGGACGTGCGCAACATCATGAGCTTCTTCAAGGTGCGTCGGCGCTCTCTCTCCCTCTCTCGGCTCGTGCCTGCGCCCTCAACGGCGTCGAGACATGTCGTGCAAGGACTCGAGCGAACCTGACGCCCTTCCTCCCGCGCGCGCAGCACCAGCGCCAGACGCTCCTCTTCTCGGCGACGATGCCCAAGCGCATCCAGGACTTTGCCCAGTCGGCGCTCGTTCAGCCCGTCCTCGTCAACGTCGGTCGCGCCGGTGCCGCGTCGCTCAACATCATCCAGGAGGTCGAGTACGTCAAGCAAGAGGCCAAGATGGTCTACCTCCTCGAGTGCCTCCAGAAGACGGCGCCGCCGACCATCATCTTCAGCGACAACAAGAACGAGGTCGACGGTGCGTTCCCTGTTCTCTCTCGCGCGCGCGATCCTACGGCAGCGGACGAGGACGCTGACTCGCCGACCCGCGCGCAGACATCCAGGAGTACCTGCTCCTCAAGGGCGTCGAGGCGGTCGCCATCCACGGCAGCAAGAGTGCGTCCTCTCTCCTCCCCCCCTCCTCGCTGACGCAGCACTGACGCTCTGCACGCCCTCGCAACAGCCCAGGAGGAGCGCGAGTACGCCATCAAGTCGTTCAAGACGGGCAAGAAGGATGTCATGGTCGCGTCGGGCGTCGCGAGCAAAGGACTCGACTTTTCCGAGATCCAGCACGTCATCAACTTCTCGATGCCCAAGGAGATCGAGGTGCGTTTGCTCGTCTCTCTCCTCTCGAGCGGGTCGAGGAGGACGAGCGAGGCTGACTCGGGCTCTCCCTCTCTCGCTCGTGCTCGCTCGCAGGACTACGTCCACCAGATCGGTCGCACGGGTCGTTCAGGCAAGACGGGTATCGCGACGACGTTCGTCAACATGCAGACGGCCGAGCAGACGCTGCTCGACCTCAAGTACCTCCTCATGGAGGCCAAGCAGAAGTGCGTCCTCCTCCCTCTTCCTCCCTCCCCTCGGCCACTCGCGGCCCTCTCGAGCACGTCGCTGACGGTATCCTCGTGTGCGTGCGCAGGGTCCCGCCGTTCCTCACCTCGATCGAGGACCCGAACCTGGGCGCGGACGGCAAGCCCGTCGGCTGCACCAACTGCGGCGGTGCGTCCTCTCTCTCTCTCCCCCTCTCTCTCAAATCATGTGCACGGCTGACTCGAGGTCTCGGCGCGCGCAGGTCTCGGTCACACGATCCGCAACTGCCCCAAGCTCGAGGAGAACCAGCGCAGGACGATGGCCGGCTTTGGGCGCGAGGGCGGCGGCGGGTACTGAGCGGGCGCGGGCTGCGCGCGCAGGGCTGCGAATGTACGAGGAGCCTGTTGTCATTTCGAATCCAGCCAGCGAGAGTGAGCGTGAGCTGAGAGCGCGAACGTGCTCTCAGCTGAGTAGAGTCGGGGTTGCGCGTGCTCGGCTCCCTCCTCACCTCTACGACCGCACTGCGGCCGCCCGAGGCTGCTGGATCACACTCTCAG
>Ga0308169_10000522_pt1 | contig 56086 bp, 60 predicted proteins | sample PhyBR1_2_FD_202139 | JGI IMG/M metagenome (GOLD analysis project Ga0308169, IMG submission 202139) | Phyllosphere microbial communities from UC Gill Tract Community Farm, Albany, California, United States - DLSLSB.R1 | ecosystem: Host-associated > Plants > Phyllosphere > Unclassified | place... | reverse complement strand
TCGCATCTCCACCGATGCATGAGGTTCGATCCCTCGAGCTTCCCCACCAGCTCGACCTCGTCCATCCCACCCACGCCCTCGCCCCTCGCCGCACTCGCTCGTCGTGATGCCGCCGCCGCCGCGTCGACCAGCATGACCGCCCCCGCCGGCACCCTCCTCTACCACGAGCCCGGCTTCCTAGACCTTGCCATCCTCGTCTCGTTCCTCTACTTGGCCCAAGTCGCCCGCAACATCGCAAACCGCCTCGTCGGCGCAGGTCTCCTCGGCGAGGTCGCCGTCGGCGTCGTCTTCGGGCCCGTCGCAAAGCTCCTCGACGTCGCATGGATGCAGACCTTCCTCGTCGTCGGCTACATCGGCCTCGTCCTCATCGTGTGCGTCCCGCTTTCCCTCCGCCCTCTGACCTTTGCGCGACCTCAGACTGACCCTCTCCTCTTCCTCCCGCGGCAGCTTCGAGGGCGGTCTCACGCTCCAGCCCAAGACGTTCCTGCCGCAACTGCCCATGGCACTAGTCGTCGCCCTCGTCGGCATCCTCGTCCCGCTCGCCTTCACCTTCGCCCTCTTCTCGGCGAGCACGTTCGACTACCCGCCGCTCGAGGCCTTTACCGCAGGCAGCGCTTTGGCCTCGACCTCGCTCGGCACCGTGCGTCCTCCTTCCTTCACTCCTTACCTCGGCCCGTCGGTCGCTCGAGGCACCCTCGAGGGACTCGTCACCGATGCGGCCATCCAGACTCGGCTCGTCTCGTCCTCCTCGCCCCCTCACTGACGGACTCGCCCTCTCTCGCACCCAGACCTTCTTCGTCCTGCGCTCGTCCGGCCCCGAGCTGAGCACGACCGCCGTCGGCGAGATCCTCAAGGGCGCCGCCTTGATCGACGACGTCGTCGCGCTCGTCCTCCTGTCGGTCATCCAGTCGCTCGCCTCGGGCGAGGGCGGCGGCGGCGGTGGGCTCGGGTGGACCATCGGCCGGCCCGTCGTCGCGAGCGTCGCCATGGCCGTCGTCACGCCCGTCGTGACGCGCTGGGTCTTCGTGCCCCTGTTCCGCACGCGGCGCGTCGAGAAGGTCGTCGAGCGCGGCGGGCGCAGCGCAGAGCTCTTCCTCGGCGTCGCCGTCCTGTGCGCGTTCCTCAGCATGTGCGTCTTCGTCTTTCTCTTTGTCTGATCCGCCCCTTGAGTCGCTGCTGACCCTCTTTGCTGCTGCCGCGCAGCGCCTACTACGCCGGGACGACCATGCTCCTCGGCGCCTTCCTCGCCGGCGCCTTCCTCTCGGCCCTGCCGTCGCCGACATCGTCCGTCTCGTTCGTCGCCTGCTGGGAGCTGTGGCTTGTCCCGATCCAGGAGCACGTGCGTCTCTCCCTCCTCCTCGACCGCGCCTCCTTTCCCCCCTCGAGCTCGTACTGACGCGCCCGCTCGCTCCCCGCCAGGTCCTCGTCCCGCTCTTCTTCGCCTCGATCGGCTTCTCGCTCCCGTTCCTCGACCTGTGGACCGGCGCCCGCATCTGGCGCGGCCTCGTGTACGCCGTCCTCATGACGCTCGGCAAGGTCGTCGCCGGCGCGCCGATCCTCGTCGTGGATGCGCTGCGGGGGCGCAGGGCGGGTCGAGATGATGGAGCTCGGGAGCTCGAGCGCGTGGAAGAGCGTGAGGGCGGCGGCGACGGCGAGCGAGGCGCGAGCACCGCCGCCGAGAAGGTCGGCCGGTCCTCGTCGCCCGGCGGCACGTCCAACTCGCCCGACCAAGGTCGTGCACCAGGCGAGGACGGCTCGTTTCTCGGCGAGGCGGTCCCGGCTGCAGCGTTCGTCGGGCTCGCGCTCGTCGCGCGCGGCGAAATTGGCGTGCGTCCTCCTCTCTCTCTCTCTCCCTCCTCTCGCTCTCACACCTCTCGAGCTCTGCACTCGCTGCTGCACTCGAACGGTTCTGACTCGTCATCTCTTCCCTCTACGCGCACAGATCCTCGTCCTCCAGCTCGCCTACTCGTCGGCGACCGAGTCCGCCGTCGCCGGCAGCAGCGCGACGCCCGTCCTCACCGAGGACTCGTACCTCGTCGGCATCTGGGCCGTCGCGGTGTGCACCATCTTTGGGCCGGTGGCGTTCGGCGCGCTCGTGAGGAGGCGCGGGAGTGGGATCAGGAGGGGCCGGTGGGGGGACGCGAGGGAGGTCAGAGGCGAGTGAGGGCGGAAGGAGGGTGAGACGGGCTCGAGGTGTGTACAGCGAGCGAGGATGGAGATATCGATTGGGCGGGACGTCGTGCAAAGCTGTCGATCGGTCTGCCTTCTGATGCGCGACCGCGAGAGAGAGAGCGGTTCCTCGACCTCGCGCGCTGGCTCCTCTCGTCCGGTGAGCGCCTCTCCCTGCAGCCTGTTGCTCTGCATCACTTTCTGCTCTCGCTGTGCGCTCCTCGGGGCCTGACGAGTTGGCACTCGCTGCATGCGCACTCGAGATCGAGAGATGAGCGTGCGTGCGCGCGCTCCAAATCCGAAGGCGATCCTCGTCCCGCAGCTGCGCAGTTGAGCCGCTGCACCTTTGCTTGTCGAGCGAGGGCGCCGCAGACGATGCACTCAGAGCACTGTGGATGATCGGCCCTTCATCGTCGTCGATGAGAGCGAGAGCTCGAGGTTGAGAAGGCGCAATTTTGGCCGGGAGCGCCGCGAGCGCGCGAGCGGGACTCGCCTGCGGGAACGTCGCGCTCCACGTCCTGCGCTTACCGCGTCTTTGCGCGTCGCGTGTTGCACTTCTCCACAAGTAGGGGCGCCAGGCACGGCGAGCCGAGCAAAACGCGCCCTCCACCGCCGACCCTCCTTCTCCCTCCTCCTCCTCACTCACCCTCCCTCTTCCAGAGTCCCTTCGCCCTCACACACCTTCACACTTACTATGTCGACCATCGTCGCCATCTTCCGCCGCATGGTCCGCATCCCGGCCATCCCCTTCTCGTTCGCCGCGGTCGCCGCTCCCTTCGTCCAGGTCTCTGCCTCGGCTCCGGGCGCGCGCATCCACCTGTACGTCCCGGCTTCTCTGCCCTCGACGACACGTGAGTACTACTGATTTTACGCGTCGTGGCCGCAGCGCCAAGCGCAAGCTCGACGAACTCAACCACCAGGACGCGCTCGAGCAGAACGTCCGCAAGTTCATCTGGTGCGTCGCCCGTTCGTTGTGGCTCTCTTCGGGCTTCTCGACGCTCATACTGACCTCGATCGACCCACTCTTCCTGCGCTCGCAGCATCGGCTCGCGCGTCAAGCACCTGCGCTACCAGTGCAAGGACCAGAAGCGCGTTTTCTACCAGCTCGACACGGTCGACACGCTCCTCGAGAGCCCGCACAAGCGCCAGAAGCTCAGCCCGGACGGCACGATCCCGTTCGAGCTCGAAGTCGCGCTCCAGAAGATGATCCAGGCGCACGAGCCGGTCCTCAAGGCGGCGCTTGCCACGTGGCTTGCGTCGGGCACGGTCCCCTTCCCCTCGTGGACCTCGTCGACCTCGTCGAGCCAGGGCTCGATCCGCAACGGGTCGAGCGTCATCTCGGGCTCCTCGTCGTCGTCGTCGAGCGACGGCGCGCCGAGCTCGCCGGGCTACCTCGCCAACTCGAGCGAGACGAACCCGACCTCGGACGAGTGCGTCTCTTTCTCTCTCTCTTCCCTCGCTCTGGCTTGCTCCTTTTGCAAAGGACGAGCTCTGACTCCTTCCTTCTTTGCGGCTACAGGGACGAGGCGGCCGCGCAGGCCGTCAACAGCAAGATTGAGGAGGACGAGAGCGAGGACGGCTTCTCGGACGACGCAGAAATGCTCGAGTACCAGTGCGTCTTTCCTCTGTTCTCCTCTGCCAGCTCGATCGCACAGGTACTGACGCTTGGTACCGTTGTCTCGCAGGGAGGACGAGGTGCTCGCGCTCTGCGACGAGGTCCGCGAGGAGCTCGAGCAGGAGCGCGCCGAGCTCGGCGTGACGATCCGCACGATCAACGAGTGCGTCCTCTCTCTCCCTCGTCTATCATCGTGCTGCAGCTTCGACAAAAGCTGACGCTCCTGCCGCTCTGCAGGGAGGACCCCGACCTCTTCGCCGACTCGGGCTCCGAGGTCGCGAGCGACGACGACTCGATCGCCTCGTTCGACACCGACGTCACGATGTCGGACGGCCTGTGGCTCGGCTACATCCCGGGCAACGCCCTCGCCGAGGAGGCGCTCGACCTCTACGAGGACCTCGCGCCGATCGAGCGCGACGACTTCCTCGGCCACCTCGGCCGCGGCAGCTTCGAGGACAAGTTCCTCGTGCCGGCGTTCCTCGAGGAGGTCAAGCAGGCGCGCGACGCCGGCTCGGCCAGCAGCGGCGTCGACTCGGCGGGCTACGAGGCCGACAGCGAGCGCGAGGACGAGCGCTCGGACCCCTCCTCGCTCGCTGCGGCGTTCGCGCCGCCGGCCTTCGCCTTCAGCTCGTCGGCGGCCGCCTTCGGCCTCAGCCGGCGCTAGAGCCCCTTCGACAGCATCCCCGGCGAGACGGGCTGCCAGGGCCAGCGCACAAGATCTCAAAGTGAGCCTTCCCAAGTCGCCGCTCCTTCTCGCGCCGCTGCTGACGCCGGCTCCTTTCTCGCCGCAGCGCTCTCGCTCCCTCGCCAACACCTTCGCCATGATCTACCCCTGCTTTTATATATCCTTCTCGCTATTTCGTCCAGGTGCGCCGCTCCCACCCTACCTCGTCCCTTCTTCTCGCCCCGACTGACGCCGTTCGCCTTGTCCTCTCTCTCTCGCAGTACCTCGATACCCGCCTTACACTCTCTTGCACTCTTAGTCATACGTACCCACCCCTGTTGTACCCCGTCGGTGTCGTCTCTGCGTCCCTTCTCCTCCTCCTCGAGCATGTTGTTCTTCCTCTCGGCGCTGGTCGCCGCTGTACCTTCTCTCGCGCCTCCCTCATTCCCACCGTACTTCTATGTGCCTTAGCTGCAGTGCCATCGCCATGTTCTCGCCCTCTCCTTCTCTCTGAGAGTCGGCCTCGAGGCGTGCGAGATCCGCTCGACCGCTCGGCGCACGGACCTCTCATCGCTCTCGACAGCTCTTGCTCGCTCACTCGCTGAGAAGAGCGCGGATGAGGACGTTGCAGAGTGCTCAGTACAGGTCGGCCGCCTTCATCCTGCCGCTGCGACCCTGCACTGGCGCCTTGTCCTGCGCCGCCGGCTCGTCGCGCCCAACGCTCCTCGCAGGGCCGGTCATGGCGGCGCGCACGTCTGGGTGCACCTGGCTCGGCGCCTCAGCCCACTCGTCGTCCTCGACGACCGGCGCAGGCTTGCGTTCGGCCTCGTCGCGCCTCGTCCGCCGCTCCTCGCCCTTCTCCTTGTCCCGACCGCGCTCGCGCTCCTTCTCCCGCCGAGGCTTCTTCCTCGCGGCCGTCGATGCCGCCGCGTCGTCCTCGCCGCCCTCGTCGAGGTCAAAGCTGAGCCCGACGGTCGCACGGCGCTTCTTGTCGCGCTTCTTCTTGCCGTCGCGCTCCTTGTCGCCCTTGTCCTTCTTGTCGGTGCTTGTGCGCGACGAGGTCGGGACGAACGAGGGCCTGTAGGACGTGAGGGTGTCGAGAGAGAGAGGGGTGGGCGGCTCGTCGACGGCGGGAGGTGCGTGTGCCGGTGCGGACGCGGGAGCGGGGGCGAAGGGATCGGCGGATGAGGTGGACGAAGCGGCGGGAGGTACTGGGTCGACGGGCAGCACGACGGCCGGTGCAGGCTCGTCGTCGTCGTCGTCACCATCGTCGTCGTCGTTGTCGTCGTCGTCGCTGTCGGCAAAAATGGCGGCGAAGATGTCCTGCGGCGCGCGCTTCTCCTCGAGGATCTCCTGGCCCTGATCCTCGTCGTCGCCGTACCCGACCGTCTCGATCGTCGGCTGCACCTTGCGGCGGCCGGTGCTGCTGCTGCTGCCGCCGCCGCTCCCCGAAACGGCGCGCGCCTCGAACGCGCCCTTGGCGACCCCGGGCGCGTCCTCGCCGACGCTCGCCTCGTCCTTGGCCGCCGCCTGGAAGCGCTTGAAGCCGGCGCAGCGCATCATCTCGTCGAGCGCGCCCTCGCCGACCGGCTGCGCTGCGCCCTGCGCCGAGCCCGCGCCCGCGCCGCTCCAGCCCTTGGCCGTCGCCTCGCCCCAGGCGCCGCCGACGCCGTCCGACTCGACGCCCGACGCGTTCTCGTTCGGGTCGCGCACGCCGAAGCGCTTGCAGAGGAGCTTGGCGGGGCGGAAAGGCCGAGTCGTGCGCGTCGTGCCCGGGCCGAAGTTGCCGGCGCGGGCGGCCTGCTGCGCCGGGGTGAGCGCTGGCTCGGGGAGGCGAAGCGGGTCGTCGATCGACGAGGACGAGGCGTCGCCGTAGACGTCCGTGAGGGCGTTGCCCGTCTTGGCGGCCTTGGGCGGCGGCTGGTACAAGCCCGGCTCGATCTTGGGCATGTCGAGCGACCCGCTCACGCTCGACTGGAAGCGCGAGCCGAGCATGCCGCCGACGGGCTTGAAGACGCGCGCCGACTGGGCGTACTCGGACAGCTCGCGGTTGAGCTCGGCAACGGTCTGCTGCCGACCCGACGAGGGGAGCGTGCGAGGGCCGAACGGCGACGAGGTCGTGGTCGCCTCGCCCGACGCCTGGTACTGGAGATAGAGTGTGTAGCGCGCCTGCTTGACGGGATCTGGAGAGGTCGAGGCGGCCGAGTAGGGCTGGAAACCTCGCAGAGCGGCTTGGGCGGTCGGACGATCGAGAGGAGGGACGAAGAGCTCCTCGTCGGGCTCAGGATGGGCTGGCGCGGTCGAGGAGGAGGTCGAAGTACTCGTGCCAGGCTGAGGAGCGCCGCCGCCGGGCGCGCTCGTGAGCGAGGCGAGCCGCTCGCGACTTTTGGCGGACAGGTAGTCGAAGACCGACTTGGGCACTTCGGGCGACGGGGCCGGTTGGCGTTCACCGAGGAGAGAGCCGCGCTGCGAGAGCAGGGAGGGAGAAAGAAGTCAGTCTTGAGAGCAAGGGTGCAATGGTGGAAGAGGGAGACGGGGACGAAGAGGGAGATGAGGACGCACCTCGTCTGCGTCGAGCTGCCTGCCCTTGCCCTTGACATCCGGCGCGCCCGGCGGCGACTGGTTTTCCTTCCACAGCCGAGACGGGTCGGGCCGCCAACCTGGAGGAGGAGGAGGCGGAAGATGCGATCTGCAAAGGCGAGAGTCAGTATGGGTTGCAGGCGCAGAGAGAGAGCGACGACGAGGACGCACTGCGACGGGCCGGCGACGGGCTCACGATGAAGCTTGAAGCCAGGCAGGACCTGCGTGCCGTCGAAGAAGCTCTCCTTCGGGGCGAGGGAGCGCTTGGGCTGCGAGCGAGGAGGGAGGGGACGGCGTCAGCACATCGAGCCTGAACGACCGAGGCGCTAGGAGACGTAGGAGACAATTGCCAGGGGATGAGAGACGCACCTGCTCACGCCGCCTGTCCCTGCTCGAGCGCATCGAGCCGAACGACTCGTCGCCCTCGTCCTCGTCGTAGATGCCGATCGCGCGCTTCTGTCGCTCGCCCATCGCGCCGATGCCCATGCCCGACCCGCCGTACACGTCGTCCTCGTCGAGCTCGTACGCCGCCGCGCGTGCCGACGACGAGTAGGCGCTGCCGTCCTCCTTGAGGCGCTGGTCGAGGCTCGCGCCCGGCTGATAGCCCAAGCCCCACCCTTTGTCCATCGACGCGCTCGTGCCCTTGACGAGCGTGAGTGGGCGGTCGAGCGGCGCGTAGTAGTGCTTGTCGGCCTCGTCGTCGCCCTCGTCCTCGGCGTCGAGCCGCACGCCCAGCTCGGCGGCCTGCTTCTGCCGCTGACGGTGCGTCACGCGCGGCCCAACGCCCTGGCCCTCGCGCCAGCCCATCTTGCGCATGAGCTTGAGGCCGACACGAGAGGATGAGGGCTGGATGAGCGAGGCGAGCGTGTCGTCGAAGGCGGATGAGGAGGGTGCTGCCGCGGCGCCGGGTGCGGCGGACGACACGCCGAGGAGGGAGCCGAAGTTGCCGAGGAGCGGGTCGTAGGTCGAAGCCGAGGGCTCGGGCGGCGCTGGTCGAGAAGACGAGGCGTAGGCGGAGCTCGTTTCAAGCGTGCGAGCCGAGGCGAGTTCGGCGAGATCCTGCAGAGAGAGGCGTCAGCTCCAGTCCCACGATGGGGTCGAGGGAACAGCAGGCGCACCTCGTCGTCCATGAACTGCCTTGCTGCGTCTGCGACGGTGCGGTTGTCCTGCGAGGCGCGGTTGCCGCGCGACGACTTGAAGGTCGAAGGCGTCCATCCTGCGGGCGAGGAGGAGAGGGGTCAGCTCTGTCCGACGCACAGGATCGGATTGGGCTGGGACGCAGCGCACCTTCTTTCGAGCCGACGCTGTTGTAGTAACCCGCCGAGAACCCACCGGTGAAGGCGCCGTGGAACCGCCGCCTGCGGGGACGAGGTAGACGTCAGCTCGTCGAAGGGGCGAGGGGCACGGGGAGGCTGAGCGGGGACGCACCTGCCCTGCTCATCAAAGACCTTCTGCTCCCACGGCGGGACGAACTCGTTCGTGTCCTTCTTGTGCTCTGCGAGCGAGGGGAGGGCGGTGCCGACCGAGACGAAGCTCTCGGTGAGGTTGCCGTACTGGCCCTCGTCGGCCTGGTCGAGCTTGCGCTTGAGCCGTGAGCTGGCCATGGCACAGCTGCACGCAGCCGGGCGAGAGCTGTGGGTGGAGGAAAGCGAGCGAGAGTCGGGCGACTTCATCTGCCTCCTCGTCCCTCCGGCCTCGCTGTGCGCTTCTTGAACAGGCTGACGCTCGGTGGTGCAATGCAAGCTGCTGAGCCATACGTAACACAGAGCCAAGCGTTCTTGCCGACCCTCTCTGAGCTGTCTTCTCGCTCAGTCCTCCTCACTCGCGAGCGCTCGAAGCTGAGGAAGGGAGGCAACGAGCGCTTCCTGCGCGAGCTACTCCTCCTCTTCGATCCCCTCGAACTCCTCCTCATCCTCGTCCTCCGACTCACCCTCGCCCTCGAGCTCGACCTCGCTCCCCTCCTCCCCGCTCACCTCCTCCTCGTCGCTGCCTTCCTCCTCCTCCTCCTCGCTGCTGCTGTCCTCCGCGGCCTCCTGCGCATCACCGTTCGCTCCACCCTTGACCCGCTTCTCGACCATGCCGATCGCCGTGACGCACGTGAGGCGCGTCTTGTCCGTGTCGAACGTCGCGCTCGGCTGCACCTCGGGGAGCTCGTCGGCCGGGACGGGCGCGGGCGCAGGCTGGGGCGCCTTCGTGCCCTTGCCCTTGCCCTTGCCCTTGACCTCGGCGGCGGGTGCGTCGCGCGGCAGGCGCGCGAGGTCGTACAGGTTGATCTTGCCGTCCGACGAGACGGTCGTGAGGACCATGGTCGACGACGGCTCGGCGGTCGGGAGCGCGACCTCGAGAAGGTCCATCTGCTTGACCCTGCAGACAAGAAGGTCCGAGTCAGAGAGGCTCGAGAGGTGGTGAGGCGAGGGACGAGAGCGAGAGGACGCACCGGTTCGAGTGGCCCGAGAAGAGCGCGACCGGGTCGAGGTACGGCAGGTCGAGCTCGTCCAGGTCCGTGTCCTCGTCGATCGTGATCGGGTTCGGGTTGCTGACGTCGAACACGCGCACCTTGCCGTCCTCGCAGGCGACGAGGAGGTACTCGCGCTGGTTCGGGTCGGACGCGTCGAGCGGGAAGTAGCAGAAGCGCACGTCGTGGAAGCGCGACTTGGCGGTCAAGAGGTGGTGAATCGACATGTCCTGAGAGAAAGGCAGGCGTCAGGTGTGCGCAAGAAGAGAGAGGGAGCGAGGGGAGAGAGGGAGAGGACGCACGAGGCCGTACACAGTCAGGTCGGAGCCGCAGATGACGGCGAACTTGCTGCCGTTCGTGTTCCACCGCACAACGTCGCCCTCTGCGAGCAAGTCGAGCACGTGAGGATGCAGAACAAGCGAACAGAAGATAGAGGAGAGCGGACGCACCCCCTCCGAGCCGCATCGCCGTCACCGACTTGCCCGCCACGAGGTCCCACATGCGCAGCATCTTGTCGACGCCGACGCTGAGCGCGACGCGGCCGTCCGGGTGAGCGTCGAACGAGTTGACCCGGCCCTTGTGGCCCTTGAGCGCGCGGAGGAGGATCCAGTCGCGGACGCGGTACAGGGCGATGGTCGAGTCGGTCGAGGCGACGGCGAGCATGTTGCGCTGCGGGACGAAGCGCATGCAGGTGATGGTGCCTGCGAGAGGGAGCAAGGAGGAGGGCGGGGTCAGCTGGGCGTGCTCCTGAAGGTTCGAGGAGGAGGAAGGGGTGAGAGAGGGACGCACCGATCGTGTCGCCCTCGAGACTGCCGACCTCCTTGCGCCTCGGGAGGTCCCACACCTTGATGATCTCGTCGCTGCCGCCCGAGACGAGGTACTTGCCGCCGACCCTGCGCTCGCTGCCCGTGCCCTCGTGGATGAGGGTGCTCGCCGCGACCGTCCGCAGGCTCGACAGGTGCGCCGGGAACGAGAAGATGGGCGAGATCGAGAGCTCGTAGTCGAGCCCGCTGCTACTCGTCGCCGCCGTCGCCGGCTCGAAGGAGCACTCGAGGCCGTACAGGAGGCGCTCGTACGAGCCGGCGGCGACCGTGAAGCGCTTGGGGGCGGCCGGGTTCCTGACGGCGACAGGTGCCGACGACGAGGCGGCGGCCTTGCCCTTCTGCTTGGGCTTGGCTCGAGGTGTCGAGCTGGAGGCGGCGGGAGGAGGGGGAGGAGGGTTGGAGAAGCGCGCCTTCTTTGCGGGCGGCTTGGCGGTCGGGGCAGCAGTCGCAGGTGCAGTCTGAGCAGCCTTGCGCTTGGCCATGGTCGTCGAGGGCGGTGGTCGAGCGGATTGCGAGGTGATGAGCCCCGCTCGCTCTCCTCCAAGCTCGACGGACCGTCTGAATCGTCGCGCGCCCTTTCTCGCACGTGACTCTCGCTCGGACCCGCTGTGCTGGCTCGTACTATCTACTGCTTTGCAACACTGCGCTCGACGGCGTCACGACAACAAGCACCGACTCGTCTCAACCCTGGCCGTCCCCCTTCGCTCCTCCACCCGGACTGCTGCTGCTGCCGCCGCCGGTGAACTTGCTCTTCAGCCCGCCGAACGCAATCTTGAAGCCGCCCGGCTTGCTCGTCGGCACCGTCGCACCCGTCGGCGACGTCAAGGAGGGAGGAGAGGCGGCCTTCTTGAGCCCAAAGCTGAATCCGAGCGACTTGCCGACCTCGGGCGCCGGCTTGACGTCCTTGCCCTGGTCGCTCGCGACGTCGCTGAATGGGCTGCGCCGCTTGGCGAGCAGGCCGAGCTCGCCGTCGTCGTCCTCTTGCTCCTTCTTGCGCTTGAGCGCGCCGAGCGAGGGGAAGAACGGCGGGTCGTCGTCCTTGACGTGGTCGAGCGAGTCGGCGCCGTTGGTCGTCGACGGTGGGGGAGCGTCGTCGACCTCGAGCTTGACCTCGGCGGCCTCGGCGACGGGACCAACGTCGAGCGCGCCTCGTCGCTCGCGGATGAAGCCGCCCGCCGGTAGACCTCCGTCGTCGACGTCGGCGCTCGGGCCCGGGTCGGCCTCGGGCTGCGGCGCGGCGTCGCTCGCGGCTGCGACGGGCTTGGTGTCCTCGTCGTCGTCATCGTCGGCGTAGTCGACGAGCGGGATCTTGTCGTGCGTGAGCGTCTTGTCGGCGTCGTCGTCGAGCTTGGCGCGCTTGGGCGAGTGGTCGCCCTCGCCGGCCGGGTTGCTGGTCGGCTCGCGCTTGCGGCGCGACGAGCCGAACGACGCCGAGGAGAGGAGGGCGATCGTCTCTTCAGAGACAGGCGCCGTCGGCTCGTCGTCGTCGTCGTCCGAGGTGTTGAAGTACGACTCCTCCTCGAGCTCGCGGCGCGGCGTCCACCCGGGCAAGCTCGTTTGACGCTGCATCGAGCTGTAGCAGGAAAAAGCGTGAGTGAAGCCCTGCGCGAGCGGTAGAGAGGGGTCGGGCGGGACACACCTTGACGTTGCTCCTCCCCCTGCGCTCGCTGCCGCTCCCTCGCCCGCTCCCGCCGAGCCCTGCACGAGCGTCAACGGCGGAGGCTCGTTGTTCATCTCCCACCGCGCGATGAGTGACTCGAACGTCCGCAGAGGACCGGCCGAGCCGTCTCCTGCAGCGAGTCGGCGCACGACGTCGCCGCCTCGGTCCATGAGGTGGTTGAGGAGCGCCTTGGCGTTCGACTGCGCGCGTACAGGTACGTCAGTACAGCACACGGAGAAAGGAAGTGAGGGAGGAGAGGCGACGCACCGTCCGCAGGTACTCGAAGAAGTCCAAGCACGCGCTGCCGAGCAGGTTGTCCTTGCTCTTCTCCTCGTCGGCCGTGTCGAGTACTGGTCGCAGAAGGTCGTGCTTGATGAGGAAGCGGTTGTAGAAGTCGTCGTTGCGGGCGACGCACGCGCGGAGGAAGCGCAGGGCGGCGAGGCGGAGGTGGGTGTGCCGGGTGAGGCGAGGGCGAGGGCGGACGATGCGCGAGACGGCCTTGGCGAGCTCGGGCGACGACAGGATGAGGTACTTGGAGCGGAAGGTGTGGTGGATGACGAAGAAGCACAGGAGGTCGCAGAGATGGGTGAGGAGGGCGACGTCGGCGGCCGAGAAGGCGAGAGGCGGATCTGCGAGGGCGAGCCGTCAGCTTGGGTGCGCGCGGCGTGCGAGCGAGGGAGAGGGACGCACCGGACGGCGAACGGTCGGGCAGCTTGACGAGCGGGTCGAGGAGCGAAGTCATGCAGTGGTCGTAGAAGTACTGGAGGAACTTCTCGGCCTCGGGGTCCTCCTGGCGCAGTCGTGGCGGTGCCTGCGGGCAAGGATTCAGCATCAAGGGTCAGCGATGATCAGGCGTCGAGGAGGGAGGGGAAGAGGACGCACAGAGAGAGGTCCTCCCTCGCCCGTCACGTCGACGAGAACTCGCAGCGCCTCGGTGAGCTGCGCCTTGAGCCCGAGGTCGTGCTCCGCCTTGAGCGTGCCGATGAGGAGCCCAAGCAACGTCCTCCTCGTCTCCTGCTCCTCCTTGTCCCGCTTGGCCTTCTCGAGCTCCTCGGCGCTCTTGCCCTCCTCCTCAAGCTCCCTCTCGAGCGCCGCCGCCGCGCCCTCGCCCTCGCGCCCCGCCTCAGTCTCCTCCTCCTCGCGCTTCTCGAGCTCCTTGCCCTGCCGGAGGCAGTAGCCCCTCACCTCAAGCGGCGCGAGGTCGACGACGCACATCCACACGCCGAGCGCCGCCTGCCGCATCCGGATCGCGTCGTCGCGCTCGTCGTCGCTCGCGCCGGGCCTCGCGGCGAGGAGGCCGCGGTCGCACAGCTGCTTGTAGAAGGGCGTGCGGACGCCGAGCTGGAGGTTCTTGGCCATCTGCGACAGCTGCTGCAGGAACAGGGTCGCGTGCAACTTGCGCGCGGCGACGCTCGGTGATGCGGGGTCGAGAGGTGCAGAAGGGTTCGAGGTCGAGGTCGAGGTCGAAGCCGAGGCGGCGACGGGGGAGGAAAGGGGAGGAGGTGAGGCGAGACGGGCGCGCTTCGAAGCGGGCGAGCCGTTGGCGTCGTCGGTCGGGAGCGAAGGACCGATCGTGCGCTTGGGGCCGAGCGCGAGGTCGCGCTCCTTGCCCTTGGCGCTCGGCGGCGCGTCGACCGAGGCGTGGTCGTCCTCGAGGACCCGGAACACCTCGCGCACGAGTTCTCGCTCGGCGGCGACCTCGTTGACGATGTCGACCTCGTTGAAGTAGATGGCCGAGTTGAGCATCGAGAAGGTCGAGTCCTCGAGGATGCGGGCGAGAACGACGTCCTTGAGGTAGTGGAGGCGGTGCGTCTGATGGATCTTGGCGAGGAGGCTCGAAGGGAGGAGAGAGGGAGGGACGACGGGGATGAAGGCGGTCGGGGAGGAGAGGTGCTCGCGGTACGAGGCGCGCATGGTCGGAAAGTCGGGGTCGTCTGCGAGCGCGAGGACTGGGTCAGCCTGCGCCTCGCTTTCGCTCTCTCTGGAAAATGAGGACGCACACTCGAGGATGCCGACGACGCCGAGGATGACGTCGTCCCGCAGGACGTGCTCGAAGATGGCGTTGTCGTTGAGGAGGACTGCGCGCGGCGCGAGGACGTGAGCTGCGTCCGTGCGGGGAGGCAAGAGAGAGAGAGAGAGAGCGAGGACGCACAGATCGCCTGCATGACCCGGCACAGTGCATGAAGGTCCTCGAGGCTCTCCAGATCCTCGGCCTCCTTCTGCACCTTGCACAGCTTGTCGATGTAGCCCGTGCGCACGATGACGCTCGCGGCGCGCTCGCGCCCGACGGCCGTGCGCGACATCTGGCGGATGGCGTTCTCGAGGTGCGGGATGTTGCTCAGGGCGGGTTCGGGGAGCGAGTTGGCGAGCGAGGCCGACGCAGAGCCGGTCATGGGTGCGTGACGAGGCGAGGAGAGGGCCTCGGAGGGGGAAGGCGAGGGCGAGTGGAGGAGGCTCTGCTGCTCGGCTGCGAGCGGAAAGGCAGGAGTCAGTACAGCTCGAGGGGATCTCGACGAGGAGGGAGAGGGAGGGACGCACCTGCGAAACGACGGGCGGCTTTGATAAACTCCCACATCTCGCCACAGCCGGACGGCGTCGCGAAGCTGAGCGCCATCTCCTGCTCCTCGTCGCCCTCGGTCGCCGTGCGCTCGGTCCAGACGATGAGCGTGTCCTGCTGGCGCTGGTATCCGCCGGCGTCGACGGTCGTGTTGCCGTTGTCGTCGACCGAGGTCATCTCCTCGTCGTCGAGCAGGTCCTCGGGGAGGTACCCGGGCGGGTAGGGCTGGACGCGCGTCTTGAGGATCGGCGGGCCCTCGTCAAGCTCGTCGTCGTCGTCTGCGCCGCCCTCGACGAGCTGCCGCCCGGCGCCGCCCTTCGAGGGCGACTTGCCCTCGGTCGGCGAGCCGCTCTCGTCGTCCTCGTCGCGGCCCTTGCTCTTCTTGCCCGTCGGCGAGTCCTGCCCTCGGTCCCGCCTGACCCGCTCGCGCCGCACGACGATCCACGCGCCCTCCTCGTCGTCGCTCGACGAGCCCATGCGCGCGTCGCCCTCGGCGTCGTTGCCCTGCGCGGCCGACGACGAGATGAACTCGCCCGAGCAGGTGCCCGTGCCGAGGTCGATCCAGGCGTCATCCTTGAGGCGGTAGACCTTGACGCGGCGGCTTGGCGGCGGCCCGCTGGGCGACTGCGAGGCGGTCGAGGAGGGGGAGGATGCGGTGCGCGCCGAAGCTGGAGACGAGTGGGCGGCGTCGACCGAGACGGGGGAGGAGCCGATGTGCTGCTGATCGGGCTGCTCGCTCGACTCGAACAGCTCGGTAGGTGCGGCGGCGGAAGAGGAGGGGGAGGAGGGCTGGAGGCGCGTCGGGGTCGAGGGGGATGCGCTAGGTGCCGAGGCGTTGACGGCCGGCTCCTGGGCGGTCTCGCCCGGCTGGACGGTGCTGCTGCCCTCGGGCACGCCTACTGGCGCCGGGCTGGGCCGCATGGACGGCGGCGAGGGCGTTCTCGAGCGGTCGTCCACCTTGTCGCCGGCGGGCGGCGCGGTCGAGCCGGCGGCGGGCGCGCTGCCTTGGCCGGCTCGTGGCGGTGTGCTCAAGTGCGCTGCTGCCGAGTCCTGCACCGCCGGGCCGAGGTCGAGGTTGTTTGCGGCCGGCTGGTGAGGTTGGTCTTGTGCAGCGTCGGCCATCGCAGACCCGGGTGGAGGCGCGAGTGCGACGCGCTGCGGGAGTGCTAGAGGGTAGACGGCTGTGCAGCGGGCACGAGCAGGCGCGTCCTCGCGGTGGAGCTGGACAGGAGACGAGTGAATGCGGCGAGGCGGCGGAACGGCGCGACGTCGACCAGAACAGCCACACCGGCTCAGGATTCGCTTGAGGCATCCCAGTAATTCTACTAGAAGATATCAAGCAGCTTACGGCAGCTCGGGATGCCCTGCACGCAGCGAGAGGCGAGGTGCATCGGCTCCCGCTCCTCGGGAGGAGTGACGCTCTCTCTCTCGCCTTCTGCTCCTCGCACACGACCCACAGCCGCCATGGAAGTCGACCCAGCACCCCCTGCACCGCACCGCACCCCGTCGCACTCATCAGCGACCCGCCCCAAGGGCATTCTCAAGCGAGGAGGCGCCTCGTCGTCGTCGTCCTCGACCCGAGTCGCCGGCTCGCCTCCGACCGCCCAGCCTGCGCAGGACGGCACTGCGGCGTCCACCGACCCGAGCCTGACGCCGGCCCAGCGCCAGCACCAGCAGAACCAGCTCGCGTGGGACGAGGCCAACCTCTCGCTCAACGACCTCCAGCGCGACTCGACCATGAAGATTGACGAGCCAAAGACGCCCTTTGTGCGCTACAACGCCGAGACCGACGAGGTCATGAACTTGGACCGTGCGTCCCCGCTCCCTCGTCTTGCCCTCGCCCCTCTCCCTCGACGAGGTCCTGCTGCTCACGCGACCTGCCCCACCTCGAACCCGCAGAGATCCCCGGCATCTCGCTCGGCTCGACCTCGTTCGCCAACGCCAACAGCTCGACCAGCGGCGGCCCGACCTCGCCCGTCCGTCGCGGCAGCGAGGCGAGCGAGAAGATGGTCCGCGTCGAGCGCAGCAACAGCGACCTCGCGGCGTCGGCGCGCGCGCACGCCAGCGGCTCGTCGGCCATGCAGGACGACGAGGACCCGTCTCTCGACAGCGACGAGGAGGACTACGACGAGGAGAGTGCGTCCCCCTCTCCCTCTCTCGCTCCTCTCCGCCGTGCGAGTGCACCAGCTGACCCCCTCCTCGTCCACCTCCTTGCAGCCATCGAGCACCGCCGCGAGTTCGCCAAGAAGCGCGGCCGCCACTACTCGAACGAGGCGGCGGCGATGAAGCGCGCCCAGGCGCTCCTCGACGCCGAGGAGGACGACGACGAGCCAGAGCTCACCGAGGAGCAGCGCGTCGCTGCCAACACGCAGGCCAACGCCAACGGCGGGCCGGCCTCCTCATCGGTGCACTCGGGCATGAGCGGCGTCCCGCCGGTGCCGCCTATGCCGCAGGGCCTGCAGCGCGACGCGCTCTAGCCGGTCTCGAGGCTCGTCTCGAGGTGCGAGTCGTGGACGCCGCCGCCTTTCCTTCTCCTCCTGCTGTACATCCCTTGTAGTTCGTTCCCCTTCTGCTCGTCCTCTCCCCCCGTCACACGTCCAAGTGCAGTGCTGTAACCCGTTCGAGACCTCGTCTGCGTCGTCGAGAGGATGGACTCGCTCTGCTCGCTACCGGTCTCTGTCTTTTCGCAGCTATGCCCGCTCTCCTCGACAACGAGAACGAAGGCGAGCGAGCCTGCAAGCTGAACGAGCGCTCGCTCGGGCCCCACTCTCGCTCCTCTCGAGTTGAGAAGGCCGAGCCAAAGAATCGTCACGAGCGCAGTGATACCAGCATCAAAGGTCGCTCTATTTTCTACAGTCCATAGGTGTGTAGGTCCGGGAGAAGGAGAAGGGCAGGGAGACGAGGCTGTAGGGGTATCGGACACAGATAAGGGAGGCGAGGCTCGAGAGCGGGGAGGCCTGTCTAGTTGTCTAGGACGAAGCCGGTGTTGGCGCGCGTAACTGCGAGGCCGTGAGAGTCAGTACGAGCGAGAGGGACGAGAGCGAGGAGAGAGGGAGACGCACAGGGACTCTTGACAGCGCCCGAAGCATCTGCAGGGAGTTGAGAAGGTCGAGGTCAGCTCGAGCTTCTGCGACAGCAGCAGCGAGAGAAGAGGGACGAACAAGAGTTGATGATGCTCTGCACCGAGGCGTAGGTGCCGGCGCCGAAGAAGAACATGCCGGCGACAAAGATGACGGCGATGACACACAGCTCGACGATCTTGCGCGGGCTCTCGGTGCGGCGGCCCTTGTTCATCTGCCACCAGGCGGCGGCCCACATCGTGTAGCCAAAGTGCTGCGAGCGGTGAGGAGGACGTCAGCGTCAGGCACGTCCTCGACAAGGAGTGAGACGAGGGGGAAGGAGGACGCACCGAGGAGAAGAGAGAGCTAATGAGGGAGAGCAGGTCCGAGAAGAAGGGCACGGCCTCGCCGATGATGAACGAGATGGCCCAGCCGACGAAGACGATGGCGAACCAGACGAGCCACCCCTTGACCGTGTGCGACGAGCGGTGACGCGAGCCCTCCTTGAAGATCTGGAAGAAGATGGCGCGCGAGACGACGAGCGAGTACAGAATGCCGACGATGACAATGGTCGGCAGGACGAGGCCGGCGGCGGGCTTGCCGTAGCGCGAGATGAGCGAGCCGTAGGCGGGCGCAGTCGTAAGCTCGGTACCTGCGTGCGAGGAGGGGGTCAGTGCGGCGTTCTCCTCGCGCTCTTCGACTCGGTCATGCTGCGCCGTCGAAAAAGATTGAGCAAGACGTACCGGTGTAGTGGTAGACGACGGCGCCGGTGATGGTGTAGAGGACGAGCTGGGCCGTCATCGAGATGCCGAGCGCCTTGGGGAAGTCCTGCGGCTTCTCCATGTCGCCGATGAACGAGGGGATCAAGGCATGGCCGACAAAGGTATCTGTCGCGAGGGACGAGAGCGAGTCAGCACCGGCGAGAGGACCGCGCGAGCGAGAGCGACGCACAGACGACCTGCGAGGGAGAGGAGGGCGAGTCAGCTCAGCCGGCGCAAGAGGTTGCCGCAGTGCGAGGAAGAGCACGCACGTTCAAGACAGCGTTCATGCCCTCGACGAACGTCGTGCCCGCAGGCGCCCAGACCGAGTGCGTGATCTGCAAGCCCTCGGTCCAGCCGGAGGGGTGGTCCTGGACGCCGTGGCCGATGAGGACGAGCAGGGTGGCGACGAACCTGTGAGAGAGGGAGCAAGGTCAGCGTGCAGTCGAGCGAAAGCGAGGACGGAACGTCGGGCGAGCGGCGACGCACCTGTCGAGGAGGAGGAAAGGTCAGCGAGCAAGTCGAGCGGGAGGGGGTCTGAGCGTCGCGACGCACATGGTGAAAGCGGCGACGAGGCCGAGCGCGGTCATCGAGCTGAAGTCGCGGATGTTGGAGCAGAACCACATGATGAGCGTGAGGCCTGTGGAGGGAAGCGAGGCGGGAGGAGGAAGGTCAGCCTCGCTCGGTTTGCGAAGGTCGAGGAGCAGCACGCACCGACGGCCCAAACGAGCGTGACCTCCTTGCCGTCGCGGATCGTCTGAATCGCAGTAGCACCGGCGACGGCGTGCAGGCCCTGCAAGGAGAGAGAGAAGGAGAGAGGGGTCAGCGAGCTGTTCAGACAACGCTCTCGCCGAGCGGCGAGAGATGCTGCCTGAGCCTATCGGCACCGAGCAGGACATCAAGCTCACCATGATGCACCAGGCGTTGAGAGCGAGAGCGGAGAAGCTGCAGAGCTTGCGCAGTCAGCGTGAGGAGCTAGTTGACAAGGTCGGAGGAGAGGGAAGCGGGCGCACCCGATGTACCAGCCGATACGGCGCCCGCCGCACAGCACCTGCGCAGCGTCTGCGATCTGTACGCACGGATGGCGGATCAGCGAAGGGCCCTGTGGCTGCGCTCGAGTGCGCGAGCGAGCGGACGAGCGAGCTGCAGACTCACGTCGCGAACCTCGGGATGCGCCGCGCAGAACCTCCACAGGAGCAGGCTCGTGTAGTAGACCGAAATGCCGACGATTACAGTCGTGATGGTGCCGCCGGCGTAGCCTGTGGGAGCAACAAAGGATCAGCGAGGGAGGGAGGGGACGAAGAGCGGTCGACGACGGGACGGACCGAGGGTCGCGAAGCTGTAGGGGAAGCTCAGGATCGCCAGTACGACACTGCGCGTTGAAGGAGAGTGTCAGTGACGGAAGCTGATAGGTGAGTGAGGGAGAGCAGGACGCACTATTCAGTGAGGAGGAGCGCGGCCGCCTGCCACCCTGTTTGCAGAACACACGGTCAGTACGAGCTGCGCACGGTTTGGCGCAGGGGTGCGCGAGACTGGGACGCACAGGTGAGCTGCAGGGAGGAGAGCGAGAGGTCAGCTCAAGCTCGAACGAGGCTGTGCAGCGCGGTCCGCCCGGACGCACCTTGCGCTCCTTGATGCCGGCGACGCTCGACGCCTCGAGCCACACCTCGGCATCGACGTCGTCGGGCTTGTTGGCGAGCGTCTTCTCGCCGCCCTTGTAGGTGTGGCGGCTCAGAGAGCGACGAAGGGCGAGCGGTGCCGAGCCGACCTCGGTGTTGCTGGTCCGCCTCGAGCTGTCGTCCAGGCGGTTCTGCTTCTCGACGTCGACAGTCATGCTGAAAGGAGGCAGCGGTGCCGGGTAGGAGACGAGAGGGAGCAAGAGGAGAACCGGCGACAAAGCGACCAAAGCGGCCTCGCTTCGTCACCGAGGGAGAGCTCGACCCGGCACTTCCGACCCCGCGATTTGGCTCGACCGTCCCTGGAGCTTGCGCCGTCGGTCCGGGGATTGACGTGCTTCCAGCGCGTGTCTCGACAAATCCGCTCGTTGCTCACGAGCCAGAAGCGGCCGCAGCATCTTTCGCTCGAGGAAGCGCTCGCCGCTCAGGCCTCCGCTTGCGCTCAGGCTATCTAGCTCGATCGTGCGCACCGCGCGGTGCGGACGTTGCTCCTTGCTTGGCGTCCGTCAGGAGTCGTTCGACGCTCTCTCCGTCCGTCCGTGCTGTCCTCTCCTCGCTTCGTCGACGTCTCTCCGTCGAGGAGGCCGAGGTCGCAAATTGCGAGACGAAGCGGCGCACCTCGTTCCTCTCACCGAGAGCCGCTGCGGCCGCTCGATGCTCTGGTCGATGCTTGCCTGTCCGAGCGGACGTTGTCCGAAGTCGAAGCGCTCTGCGCCGTCGCGGCGAGGTCAAAGCACGCGCTCGAGGTCGACCTTGACCAGCTGCAGCTAAGTCTTTGCGGAAGTCTCGGCGTAGCTTAGCACTCGTGCGACCTCGCGCGCTTAAAAGGGGCAAACTCGTCTGCAGAAGGGAGCCGAAGCGAGACAGACCGGAGAGGATGCGGCCACGAGGAGGAGAGGGTGGGCACAACCGCCTCGAGAACTGACGAGCTGGCTACCACGCAGTCGAGATAGCTCTGCAAAGCGTCACACAGCTCGCAGAACGTACAGCAGAGGCGAGAGAGCCGCGCTGACCTGGTCCTCCTCGTCGCTCGCACTCCTCTCGCTCGTCCCGGCTCGCAACCATGGCCAAGGCAAAGTCTAGGTGCGCCCACTCCCTCCTAGCTCGCTCTGGGCATCTGCTGACCCATGCCTGCCGCGCAGATTGGTCGTCGTCCGCCTCCTCTCGACGTGAGCTGCGCCTCATCAGCTCCTGCCGCCGTCTCACCCTCGCAGCGACTTGGTGGCTCTAGACGGCTTGGCTTTGGTTCCAGGACTCTTCTGACAGCACCCTTGCTCGCCCGCAGCGTCGGCACGGGCTTTGCATACATCGCTCGCCGACCCAGGACGGCCGAGAAGAAGCTCGCGTTCATGAAGGTGCGCTGAGGCTCTCGCTCTGCGCTGTGCACTGTGCATCACCAGGCGAGGAAGCTGACCGTCCTTTCCTCCTGCAGTTCGACCCCATCGGTGCGCCTCGCTCCGCAATCGACTCCCGCCCCGACCCGAGCCACCTCTCGAAGCTGACCCAGCTCTCTCTTGCCCGCCCGCAGCCGGCCGCCATGTGCTCTTCCAGGAGGCGAAGCTGAAGGGTAGCTCCTGAGCCGGAGCGTAGCTGCGGTGTGTGAGGGAGGGGAAGGGAGAGGAGGCGGGACCTTGCTCGTCCGTTCGCTGGCGGTGAGCGAGGTTGTAACGAGTACCACCGTTCATTGCGCACGTTCTCGACAGCATACTGCAGCTCTCGAAGGAGAGAGACTGCACGAGAGTGCGAGTGTCAGCGTCCTTGTCGCCCAGCTCAAGACGATGCGCTCGACCCGCTCTCTAGCTGCTCTCGCTCGCTCGCCCGCTCATCGTGAGAGGCAAGGCTTGTATTGCGAGGACACGACAGAGAAGAGATGGCACAGAGAGGGATGCAGGGTAGGGAAAGGGACGAGAGCAGGCCGGCGAGAGCTCCTCGGCCGCCCCTCGTCCTCCTCGTCGACGAGTCGAGCGCCGCTCAGGCGTAGTCGTTGGCGACGACGCGCGAGATGATGAGGTTCTGGATCTGCAGGTGAGAGTAGGGAGGGTCAGGAGGCTGTGCGACAGGCGTCGGGGCGCGAGAGAGGGCCGAGCGGACCTGGGTGGTGCCTGCGGACGCTCGAGAGGGTCAGCGCGAGTTCCCCGACGACCCCAGGAGCTCAAAAAACGCACCTTCATACAGGGTGAATATCTTAGCGTCCTATTATTCGATACCAGGGGTCCCGGGCAGTACCAGGGCGAGTCGGGGCGTCAGTAGGAGGTCCGGGGAGGCTCTGGGGGCGGTGACGGCGGCCGAGGGCGCGCCCGGCCGGGCCCAGCTGCGCCAGGAGTCGCCGAGCACGCCCTGGACTGTACAAGCGAGAAGAGGAGAGGGGAGAGGGCGAGACGCACCCGGTACAGCTTCTCGGCGGGGTACTCTGCGGACGAGGAGGTCCGAGGGTCAGCTCTCGCTCGCCCGCGCTCAAGCTTTGCGAGAGGTAGGTAGACGTACCGGTGTTGAACCCTGCGCCGCCGAAGATCTGCACGCACTTGTCGGCGTTCGAGACGGCCGTGGCCGAGGCGTACGCCTTTGCGATCGAGGCGAGGTAGGTCGTGCGAGGGTCGTTGGCGTCCTTGGCGCACGACGCGCGCCAGACGGCGTTGCTGCGTACCGAAGGAAGCGTCAGCTCGAGAGTGAGAGCGAGAGAGAGAGGCGCGAGAGAGCAAGAGGGGACGGACCGCGAGTTCTCGACGCCGATGGCCATCTCGGCGAGCATGGTGCCGATCGCCTGGTGCTGGATGATGGGCACGCCGAACGTCTTGCCTGCGAGTCGAAGCACATCGTCAGTACGGTCTCGGCGCTCAGAGGAGGGAGGCTGAGGAAGAGGACGCACGGTCGTGAGCGTACTTGGCCGCCTCGGCGAGCGCGCGCTGCGCGAGACCGACGGCGCCCGAGGCGACGAGCGGGCGCGTAATGTCGAAAGCGCCCATCGCGATCTGTGCGGGCGAGGGAGGGGCGTGAGCGAGAGAGGGTGAGGAGGAAGGGCGAGGGAGAAGAGAGGGGACCAGCGGCGCACCTTGAAGCCGTCGCCCTCCTTGCCGAGGAGGTTCTCCTTCGGGACGACGACGTTCTCTGTAGCCGAGGAAGCGTCAGCAAGCAGTACTGCGTCGAGCCGCCCAAGGCAGAGAGAGCGGGACGCACCAAAGTTGATGATGCGCGTGTCCGAGCAGCGCTGGCCCATGTTGATCAGCTTGTTCTCGACCCTGCAGGACGTGGAGCCCGTCAGCACCTCGGCAAGACTCGAGGCGACCTGTGTGAGAGAGAGAGGGACGCACGTGATGCCGGGGGTGTCTGCGTCGACGATGAAGCCGGACAGCGACTTGTGCGGCTTGCCCGACGCGTCCGTCTTGGCGAGGACAAAGTACCACTGCACACAAGAGAGCATGTAGAGCGTCAGCTGAGCACGCTTGGGCGAGAGAGGAGAGCGTGAGTTCACGTTTGCGACGCTGCGGGCGAGAGCAAGAGGAGGCGGTCCGAGCGAGAGTCAGCGCTCGAGCTTCGAGCAGCGAGAGAGGATGGAGAGGACGCACCCGCCGTTCGTGATCCAGCACTTGCTGCCGTTGATGACGTACTTGTCGCCCTCGAGCGTCGCCTTGGTCGTGATGGACGCGACGTCGCTGCCTGCGCCCGGCTCCGACACGCCTGCGCGCACGTCCCGCCATCAGCGTCGGCTCGCTTTGAAGCGGGTCGAGAGATGATGAGGACGAGGACGCACCGTACGCGCACATGAGCGGCTCCTCGGTGAGCCTGCCGAGGTACTTGCGCTTCTGCGCGTCGTTGCCGCCGATGATGACGGGCGCCGAGGCGAGACCGTTGGCCTCGATGGCTGCAGGAGGGAAAAGGTGACGAGAATAATCAGCTCGAGGCTCGAGAAGGAGGGAGAGGGCCAGGTGGAAGAGAGAGAGGGACGCACCCGTCTGGATGCCCGTGCAGCCGTACGCGAGCTCCTCCGAAACGAGCGACGACGACATGACCGAGAGCCCGGCACCGCCGTACTGCGAACATCATGAAAGTGTGAGTTCTGCGGCTGCGATGAGTAGGACGAGCGACACGTCAAGACGCAGCGCCGTCCGTGGAGAGGCGGCACAGACGCACCTCCTCGGGGACGTGGACGTTGAGCAGGCCCTCGGCGTGCGCCTTCTTGATGACCTCCCACGGGTACTGCATGGTCGAGAGGAGTCAGCACAGGCGCAGTAAAGCACAGGCGCAGTTGAGAGGGAGAGCAGGCCGGAAGGAGGCGCACCTTCATGGTGCGGTCGTGCTCGGCGGCGACCGGGATGATCTCGTTGGCCTGCGCGCGTCGCTCGACAGGGTCAGCTCCCCGATGCGCTCATGGTGCAGAGGAGAGAGAGAGAGGTGCGACGCACGGTGAACTGCCTCGCAAGCTCGCGGATCGAGGCCTGCTCCTCGGTCAACTCGAACGTGGGCCCGCCGGTGTAGCCAGCGTCCGAGGCATAGGCGCGGCTGCCGGATGCGACGGCCGAGGCGGTGGTGCGGGAGAGGGTGCGCTGAGTGCGCTGGGCGATGCGGGAGAGCATGGTCGAGAGAGAGGGACGGGGCGCGGGGTTCGGCGAGTGCGGGCGAGGCTGTGTCGAGGGAAAGGGTCAGCGTCGGGCGCGCAAGCTGGCTGGATCGAGGATCGGGCGCACCTGGGAGCTGCACGATGAGCAAAGGTTGGCGAGGCGAGGAGGGTCAGCGCGTGAAAGGCGAGGCGGCGGGAGGGTGGGTGAGAGCAGGTCGCGGCGTCTCTGTGAGGTGCGCCGCGCCGATGGAGAGGAGCGGGCAGCTCACCTGGACGAGTAGCTCGAGTGCGCTTTGCTGGACTGAGCGGTGGGAGGACGAGCGAGCGGTGCGACCGGCTCTCGAACGAAGGTGCCCGGACGCCAACCTGTCTCGCACTTTCTCCCTCGCCTCGCCGTGTTGAGCTCTGACGGTGGCTTGGATCTACTAAGGAGGAGATCGCAAGGGCCTGTAAGCCGTTCCCGCTGCATCCAGAGAGCTGTGCCGAGACGAAAGGCTCCGCTCGCCCGCGGTCGACGCGCGCGACCTGCGTCGCCTCTCCCCTCGCTCGACACACGCACCGCGGCCATGCCGGGGCCAGGCTCGCGGCAGCAGCAGGCATACGATGAGCTGTTCCGCCGCCCAACAGCCCCCGTCCAGCCGCGCCCGCCAGCCCAGGGCTCCCACCGCCCCTCGGCCGCCGCCTCCGCCCACGGCGCCTACGCGCACCCACCGCAGCAGCACCCAGCCCACCAGGGGCAGCCCGCCTACGCGCACCAGCAGCAGTACTACCAGCAGCAGTACCCGGCCCAGCAGCAGTACCCGCACCCGCACCAGGCCGCCCCTCAGCCGTACGCCCAGTTCGGCATGACGACCCCGTCCGCCAACCACCAGGGCTACGGCAGCGGCGCCCAGACGCCCCTCGCGAGGCCCACCACGGCCTCGAGCAGCTACCGCGCGAGCGACTACGCAGCCCCCGGGTCCCAGTCGAGCCACCGCTCGAGCTACTTCCCCGAGCAGGCCCCTCCTCCACCTCCGCCTCAGCAGCAGCAGCAGCAGCAGCTCGCCCAGTCGCACGGGTACGCGCAGGGCCACCAGCAGCCCGCCGCCTACTCGTCGGCGTCGTCGCAGCGCTCGTACAGCAGCGCGCAGGCGTACCAGCACGCGACCTACCCTTCGGCCGCGCCTTCCCCCGCACCCTCCTCCGTCCACGGCTACTACCCGGCGCCGTCCGACAGCGACTTCGGCAAGCTCCCCGAGGCGTCGTACCCGTCGTCGTCGGCGCGCTCGCACATGTCGCCGCGCCCGGGCTACGCCGCGAGCGCGTCGTCCGGCCCGCCGACCGCCTCCACCTCGACCTCGCTCTTCTCCCGCCCTTCGACCTCGTCCAACTCGTCCCTTCCCTACACCAATTACCCCGAGTCGACCCGCTCCAACGGCTCGACGCCCGCATCCATCGCCTCGCCCAAACGGTCCCCCTCCGACCCGGCCCACACGCCGCTCCCGCCGACGGGCGCCGCCATGCCCGTCGTCGCAGGGTACGGCCCGCCGCGCCTGCCCGAGATTCCCTCGGGCTCGCACGGCGACTTCTTCGGCGGCGGCTTCGACGCGCACGACGGCGGCGGCGCCGACGTGAGCTGGCCGCGGCGACAGTCGGGCGGCGGCGGCGGGTCGCAGACGCCGACGGTCGCGTCGGCGTACGCTGCGTCGCGCAAGTCGCCGGCGATGCACTCGGAGGAGACGGACGAGTTCGACACGGGCAGTGCGACCGTGTCGCTGTACGGTGCGTCCACCGCCTCCTCTTCTTCCCCCTCCCCGACCTCGGCCGCGGCTCTCGCTGACGCACCTCCTCCTCGGCCTTGCCTCGCGCAGACTACAACCCGAGCGCGTACGACCGATCACGGCGCAGCTCGGCCGACAGCGACCTGCGCTCGCTGTACCAGCCTCAAGCGCTCGAGCCGCGGCCCTACCTCCCGCTCAACCAGTCGACGGCGTCGCTCGGCTACTCGTACGGCGGGCACGCGCCGTCGTTCACGTCGGCGAGCCCTGCGCTCGGCTCTCGAAGATCGACCGAGTCGATGCGGGTCCTGCCGACGCAGCCCAAGGTGTCGCCCTCGTACCCGGCCGACCGCGCCCTGTCGTTCTCGGCGGGCGAGCGACCCGACCTGTACCGCGGCCTCGACTCGTCGATGCTGCCGACGCCCGTCTCGGCCTTCTCGTCGTCGCAGCCGTCGCTCGCCATGTCGGTCCGCCCGCCGTCGTACAGCTCGGTCGGCGGCGGCACCGGCGGGCACCCGGGCTCAGGCCCCGCCGGCTCGGCGCTCGTCCCGCGCCACTCGCCCGTGGTGTACCCGGCACTCCTGTCGCGCGTCGCCGCCGCCTTCCGCGAGCGCATCGCGCCGACCGAGCGCATCAAGGACGGGCTCGTCTACCAGGACGCGTTCGACGGGCGCGACGCCGTCGACCGCATCGCCTACATCATCAAGACGTCGGACCGCAACCTCGCGCTCCTCCTCGGGCGCGCCCTCGACGCGCAAAAGTTCTTCCACGACGTGACGTACGCCCACCGGTTGCGCGACTCGCCGCACGAGATCTACCAGTTCAAGGCGCGCCTCGCGAGCTCGTTCCAGCTCAGCTCGGACGACCTCGTCCCGGGCGACCAGCAGCGCGTCGCGCAGCACCCGCACGCGCCCCACTCGGCCGCCGCGCTCGCCCAGGCCGTCGGCGTCGCCCAGGCCCAGGCGCGCCAGCCCGGCTCGGGCTCGGGCGCAGGGACGTCGCCGTACGACCCGCGCCGGTCGTCGGTCGCGACGACGCAAGCGGCGGCGGGCCCGGGCATGGGCGACGGCGGCGCCGACGAGGACGACTCGCCCCTCCCGAGCGGCGTCTTCACTCTCCTCACCGACTGCTACTCGCCGACGTGCACGCGCGACCGCCTGTGCTACTCGATCGCGTGCCCGCGGCGCCTCGAGCAGCAGGCGCGGCTCAACCTCAAGCGCGAGGGCCTGAGCGGCGGGCTCGAGGACGTCGGCAAGCTCAAGCGCAGCGCGTCGCTCGACAGCTTGGTCGAGCTCAGGGTGCGTCTCCCTTCTCTCTCTCTCGCAGTGTCTCTCAGGCAGTACATCGTACTGACTCTCTGCTTTGACACGCGCGCAGGAGCCCGGCTCGCTGTGGATCCACTCGGTCCCGCAGGAGGTCATCGACGCGACGAGCGACTCGGAGAAGAAGCGCCAGGAGTGCATCAACGAGGTCTTCTACACCGAGCGCGACTTTGTGCGCGACCTCGAGTACCTGCGCGACGTGCGTCTTCGTCCCTCTTCGTCGTCGTCGTCGCTCGTCGAGGTCCGAGAGCTGACTCTTGCTCCCTGCGCTCGCAGTTCTGGATCAAGCCGTTGCGGTCGTCCAACATCATCCCCGAGGCGCGACGAGAAGACTTTGTCACGCAGGTCTTCTGGAACGTGCTCGAGATCTACGCCGTCAACGTGCGGCTCGTCGACCTCCTCAACAAGCGCGCCAAGCAGGCGCACGTCGTCGACCACATTGGCGACATCTTCCTCGACTTTGTGCCTCACTTTGCGCCCTATGTCAAGTATGGTGCGCACCAGCTGTACGGCAAGTACGAGTTCGAGAAGGAGAAGGGCAGCAACCCGGCATTCGCCAAGTTTGTCGACGTGCGTCCTCCTCTCTCTTCCTCTTCTTCCTCTTCTTCCTGCGTACATCTGCTGATACGCTCTACCGACCACAGGAAACCGAGCGCCTGCCCGAGTCGCGCAAGCTCGAGCTTAACGGCTACCTGACCAAGCCGACGACGCGCCTCGCCCGGTACCCGCTTCTCCTCGAAGCGACGCTCAAGCAGACGGCCGACGACAACCCGGACAAGGTCGCGATCCCCAAGGTCATCAAGCTCATCCGCGAGTTCCTCGCAAAGGTCAACGTCGAGACGGGCAAGAGCGAGAACCGGTTCAACCTCGCGCAGCTCGACCAGCAGCTCGTCTTCAAGAACGGCGAGGCAGTCGTGCGTCCCACTCTCTCTCACATTGCCTGCCCTCATTCGCTCGACGCACCGTGCTGACTCGGGCCCTCCACTGCAGGACCTGCGACTGCGCGACGAGGAGCGCGAGCTCATCTTCAAGGGCCCGCTCAAGAAGCGCGGCGGGACCCAGAGCGAGAGCGCCGAGCTCCAGGTCTTCCTGTTCGACCACGCCATCCTCATGGTCAAGCAGAAGAGCAAGAACGAGCAGTACAAGGTCTACCGCAAGGTGCGCTCGCTCCCCTCGCCCGCACCTCCCGCTCGAGCCCGACCTGACTCAGCTCCCCTCGCCCGTCTCGCAGCCGATCCCTCTCGAGCTCCTCGTCGTCGCACCCGTCGATGATGCCGCAACCGCACGAGGCGGCGTCGTCCGCCCTCGCTCGCTCATGGCGCGCGGCTCGTCGGGCAAGTCGGTCTCGGCGAGCGCGTCCCTGCCGCCGCCCGGCGCCGACAAGAACAAACAGGGCTTCGCCGTCACCTTCATCCACCTCGGCCGCCGAGGGTACCAGATCACGCTGTGGGCGTCGACGTGGACGACGCGCAAGAAGTGGCTCGACAAGATCGAGGAACGCCAGAACGAGCTGCGCGAGCGCAGCCTCGTCTTCGAGACGCTCCCGCTCAGCGCCGGCTACTTTGTCGGCACGAACCGACTCACCTGCGCTGCGCCTTTCGGTGCGTCCTCGTCTCCTTCCCCCTCCTGCTCTCCAGAAAGGGCACCGACCGGGCTGACCTTGCTTCCCCTCACTCTCCCTCCCTCCTGCGCACCCTCGCAGACCACGGCAACCGCATGGTGTACGGCACCGACAACGGCGTGTACCTGTCGGACCTGCGCGACAAGAACAAGGTGCCGGTCAAGGTCATCTCGGTCCCGAGCGTGACGCAGGTCGACGTGCTCGAGGAGCAGGGCATCCTCATCGTCCTCGCCGACAAGGCCGTCCAGACCTTCTTCGTCGACCACCTCGACCCGGGCGACGCCGTCGGTGCCGCCAAGCGCGCGCGCAAGATCTCGGCCAACGCGACCTTCTTCAAGGCGGGGCAGTGCCTCGGCCGCACGCTCGTCTGCGTCGTCAAGAGCGGCAGCGTATCGAGCACGATCAAGACGCTCGAGCCCGTCGACGTCCCGCGGGGCAAGAAGCAGCCGGCGATCCGCAAGTTCTTGCAGGGGAGCAACGAGAGCCTGCGCGTCTTCAAGGTGCGTCTCCTCCTCCTCCTTCGCCGAGCCGCCTTAGATCCCTCGCTGACGCACTCCGCCTCCACCTCTTCCCTCGTGCAGGAGTTCTACATCCCGACCGAGTCGTCCTCGGTGCACTTCCTCAAGTCGAAGCTCTGCGTCGGCTGCACCAAGGGGTTCGAGATCGTCGACCTCGAGACGCTCGACACGCAGGGCCTCCTCGACCCGGCCGACTCGAGCCTCGACTTTGTCCAGAAGCGCGAGAACGCCAAGCCGATCGCCATCTACCGCATCGACGGCGACTTCCTCCTCTGCTACGACGGTGCGTCCACCTCCTCCTCCCCCCTCCTCCCTCCTCCCTCCCTCACTTGGTCGCTGACGCCCTTCCTCGCCCCGCAGAGTTTGCCTTCTACGTCAACAAGAACGGCTGGCGGGCAAAGTCCAACTGGATCATCCAGTGGGAGGGCTTCCCGACTTCGTTCGGTGCGTCCCCTCTCCCCCTCCCCCTTCGTTCTCGTCGCCCTCGGCTGAGTCGAGCTCCCTCCCACCCCTCGCAGCACTGCACTACCCCTACGTGCTCGCGTTCGAGCCGACGTTCATCGAGGTGCGGCACGTCGAGTCGGGCTCGCTCATGCAGATCATCCCCGGCAACAACATCAAGTGCCTCTTCGCCGATTCGCCGCCGTCGGCGTCGAGCTCGGCCGCGTCGTACCACCAGTCGGGCTCGCTCTCGTCGCGGTACGGCTCGCCGTACGGCCGCCCGTCACCGCCGCCGCCGTCGCAGGCCGGGTCCCGCAACGGCATCATCGTCGCCGACGGCGACCGCGCCTTCAGCCTCTGTTTCAACGCGCCCATCGGGGGCGACTTGTAGCCGGTCTTCGAGTTGCTCCCCTCCTCTTCCTTGCCATAGCTGTCGTTCACAGGGCTCGCCTCGACTCGGGCCTCGGCGACGAGGAGAGGGAGGAGGGCTCGGGTCTGCGAGAGGAGCTCTCTCTCGCGCTCTCGCGGTCAGACCTTGAGAGCGAGCAACTGCGAGTCGAACGCAGACGCTTCTGACCTGCACGAGAAGAGCGAGAGAGCACGAGCCCGAGTCGCCGGCCGGTCGCCGCGGAGGAGATCGCTGCGGTCGTTCACTCGCTCCCTCGCCTCTCGTCCTACAGCCCTCGAGCCGACCGCGGTCATGGCCAGCCTGATCCAGCTCATCCGACAACGTGCGTGCACCCTCCCTCTGCCCTGCCTCGCCCTCTGCGTCCTCGTGCTCACCGTCCGCTCCACATCTCGGCTGCACCCTCTCGCAGGCTACCTCGACACGATCCGGGCCGTTCCTGCGCGATGGAAGGTCCTCATCGTCGACCAGCACACCCAGCACATGCTCCAGTCGGTCCTGTCGACGTACGACGTGCTCGAGGAGGGGATCCAGCGTGCGTCGCGTCACTCGTCCGGCTCGCGCTTGCTCTCCCTCGTCGGCGCAAGCCAGGCGGCGGAGAGCTGGAGATGCATGGCGAAGCCTTGACTCTCGCTGACCCTGTACTCTTGCCCGCCGCGCAGAGGTCGACCTCATCACCTCGCCCCGCCAACCACAACCCCGACTCGCCGCCGTCTACCTCCTCATGCCGACGACGCAGAACGTCGACCTCGTCTTGCGCGACCACAACCCGACACCGCCTCCTGCGCCGGGCAAGAGCTCGAAGAAGCAGCCGCCAGGACCGCAGGAGCCGCCTCGGTACGCGGCGGCCTATGTCAACTTCATGGAAGGTGCGTCGGCTCCTCCCCATCTCGCCTGACCATAGAGCTCCTGCTGACGACGAGAACAACTTCGCAGGCATCAACGACGCGCTCGTCGGGCGCCTCACCGACAGCCTTCCCGAGGAGTACCTCCAAGGCCTCAAGGAGCTGTACATCAACTTTCACGGTCCGTCCCTCGTTCTCCTCGTCCTCCCTCTCGGCGAGCGCAGCTGACCCTCACCCTCGCAACAGCGCTCGAGCCTCGGGTCTTCTCGCTCCGCACGCCGCACAACTTCCACACTCTGTACGGCCCGCCGGATCAGCAGCCCGACCACGCCATCGCTCGGTGGGAGGACGACGTTGGCTGGATGTCTCGCTCTGTGCGTCCCTCCCGACCTGCCGCAGACCTCGAGGACGACGCTGATCTACCCCTGCCTGCAGATCGTCAACGTCCTCGCCACGCTCGGCGAGTACCCGCTCATCCGGTACTACCACCCCCCCTCCGGGTTCCACCACGTCCTCGGCCCAGGCGCAGCAGTCGGCGAGCACATAGGCAAGCGTCTCGCCGACCGAGTGCAGGCCGAGATCGACGCCTACGCCCGCGACAACAGCAACTTTCCTGTGCGTCCTCCTCCTCCCTCCCTTCCTCGCCTCTTTCGCTCCTGTCGAGGCTGACTCTGCCCCTGCGCAGCCCGTCTCGGACCCTCCACGACCACGCGGCGTCCTGTTCATCACGGACCGCTCGATGGACCTTAACGCGCCGTTCCTGCACGAGTTCACGTACCAGGCAATGTGCAACGACTTGCTCGACGTCCAGGACGGGCAGCGGTACCGGTGCGTCCCTCTCTCCCTCTCCCTCTCTTCCTCCTCGAGCCTTTGCTGACTCGAGTGTCGACGCCCTGCAGGTACATCTTCACGAACGAGCAGGGGCAGGAGGAGGAGCGCGAGGCGGTGCTGTCGGACGACGACAAGGTGTGGTGCGAGGTGCGGCACATGCACATGAAGGACGCGCTCGACAAGCTCATCGCCGACTTCCGCTCGTACGCCGGCGAGCACGGCGGGACCTACGGCGGGACGAGGTGCGTCGCTCTCCCTCTCCCTCTCCCTCTCGCGGCCGTGGCTCTCCCTCGTCCACCGCGGCTGACGCACTTTTCCCTGCCCGCAGCACGAGCATCAACGACATGAAGGACATGCTCGCGAGCTTGCCGCAGATGCGCGAGGTCAAGGAGAAGGTGCGTCTGGCTCTCTAGCTCACGACCTTCCTCCGCCCCGCACGCCGAGCTGACTCGTCTCTCGCCCTGCAGCTCTCGCTCCACCTCACGATGGCCGAGAAGTGCATGAGCCTGTTCGACAAGAAGAAGCTGCCGGCCAGCGCCAATGTCGAGCAGGTGCGTCCCGCTCGTCTCGTTCGAGAAGGCCGACGACTTCGACCGTGAGCTGACTCTCTCGCACGCTCTGCAGTGCTGCGCGACCGGCGTGACGCCCGAGGGCAAGACGCCCAAGACGCTCGTCGAGGAGATGGTGCCGTTGCTGAGCGACCGCTCCGTCAGGTGCGTCCCGCTCTCCCTGCTTCCTTGCCTGCCCTCTCGCGCTCGAGCTCGCCGAGCTGATACCCCTGCTCCTCCCATACAGCTCGACCGACAAGCTACGCATCATCGCCCTGTACATCATGCACCGCGACGGCGTGCCCGAGGGCGACAAGAAGCGCCTTTACCAGCACGCCCGACTCGCCCTGCACGAGATGGACGCCATCGACAACCTCAAGCACCTCGGCGTCAACGTTGACAAGGTGCGCTCGCCTCCCTCCTCCTCAAGACTCGCACGCGCTCGTACTGGCACTGACGCTGTCGTCGTCGTGACCACGCAGGACTCGGGCAAGAAGCGCAAGGCCCTGTTCAAGCAGCGCGAGGAGGACGACTCGTACGACATCTCGCGGTACCAGCCTCAGCTTCGGTACATGCTCGAGGAGCACTTTGCCGGCAAGCTCGACCACTCGGTCTTCCCCTACGTGCGCGACGCCCCGGTCGGCTCGTCGTCGACCCTGTCGCGCTCGTCCGCCTCTCCTGCCGCCAACGCGCCGCCGTCGACGGGCTCGCTCCGCAGCGCACGACCGCAGTGGACGAGCCAGAGGGCCAAGCGGGTCGTCGATGCGCCCAAGCAGCGCGTGCTCGTCTTCGTCGCCGGCGGGGCCACCTTTTCCGAGGTGCGCAGCGTGTACAAGCTGTCCGAGGCGGCGCAGAAGGACATCTTCCTCGGCACGACGCACCTCGTCACGCCGCAGCAGTTCGTCGCCGACCTGTCGAGCCTCGAGCGCGGCGGCTCGTCGCACACCGACAAGGGCTTCGCGCCCAACAAGGGCAAGCCGTTCCCACCTCGGGCGCCGGGCATCCCGCAGGAGGCGCTCGACCGACGGTACTACGTCAAGGTCGCGGCGCCGCCACCGCCCGTCGCCGCTGCGCCGTCGCAGGCCGCACCCGAGGCGAGTCGGCGCCCGTCGTCGATCGCGTCGAGCCTGACGGGGCGCGCGCCGTCTTCGCAGGGGCTTACGCCGACGGCGAGTGCGAGCTCGGCGCCGACGAGCGCGAATGGGAGCCCGAGCAGCAGTGGGGCGAGCGCGAGCAAGATCAAGAAGAAGGGGTTCCTGCGCAAGCTCATCTGAAGCCCGTCCGTTCTGCAACTGCCGCCTCGCATTTTATCCATCATTTGCGCACCTTTATACTTGTCTAGCTCACGAGAGTCGTTGGCGTAAACAAGCGTGCGCGAGCGGACTTGTCGCTGCGGCCGAGTCGCACCTCGTCCACCTTCGGCACCTCCTCTCGAGCGCTCTGCTGCCCGACCAGCGCGCTCCAGTGCGTCACGGGGCTCCAACAACGAGCTCGCGCACGGCAGCACGCGCACGAGCGGCCCACACGCGTTCGACCTCGCCTCGACCAACCTTGCCTTCATCTACCTCTCGCGCCAGCACCCCGACACGACGCTCGCCAGGGCTGCGGGCCTTCTCGTACCGCTCAAAATGGCGGTCACACCCGTCCAGCTCGCCGCAGGCTCGTCCCAGGCGGGAGCGAGCGGCTCGAGAGGGCCCGGCGACGAGCTTAAGGTGGGGGGAGCTCAGCGCAAGGAGCAGGCTGCAGGGTCGAGGCGCAAGGTGTGCCCATATCTCTCACGGTCTGCTGGACACGCTGGCGAGTGCGCGCAGCGCTGATGCTCTTCTCCTCGCAGCGCACCATCATCGACCTCACGCTCACCGACTCGGACGACGACGACAAATATCTCGCCCACGACGAGGACTCCGACTTCGAGACGCTCGTCAAGGCGTCGCCGGCGTCTGCGTCTGCGCAAAAGGCCCCGCTCAATGCCGTCCTCGTCCGTGGCTCGCCCGCCCAAGTCCCTCGAGCCGGTCCCGCCTCGCTCTCGCCGTACCCGAATCCCCTGCCGCTCCTTCGCCCCGCCATCGAGGAGTTCGACACGCCGATCCGCAAGCGCGCCCACTCGCCCGAAGCGAGCGCCACGCAGAAGCGCGCGCGCGGGCCCGGCGCGAACGGCGCCGAGCCGCACGACCGCGACTCGGGCGTGCACCTGTCGTCGCCGCCGCTCAGCCGCAACGTGCCGAGGTCCGAGGTGGTGTCGCCGCAACCCGTCACCAAGGTGCGCTCTCTTCTCTCCTCGACTCTCGACTGGACGCTCGGCGCAGGGAAAGACGCTGACGGTCCTCAGCGTCCCGCAGATCTCCGCCGACCCGTCCACATCCGCTCCTCAACAAGGCGAGCTCACGTTCGATCGAGGCGATGAAGCTGGCGCGGCGACCGGCAAGTCGGGCGCGCCGAGTGTGACGTCCAGCTCAAGCTCCGGCGGGACCGCTTCTTCGACACTCGCCGCCGCTTTAGCGCCGAGCACGAGCGCGCCAGACGGTGCCTCGCTCGTGGACAAGGTCAAGAAGGCCAACGAGAGCATGGTACGTCCCCTTTCGCTCGGCCTCGCTTCGTGACGGTCTTTGCGCTGACGGTCGCTCCGCCCCAGGCTCCCCCACCCGTCCCGACCTCTGCTCCCTCGCCTGTCGGAGCCCGAGTCGCCCGCACCTCCTCGTCCCGCCGTCGAGATGTAGAGCGACAGCTCCACGCCGACCGCCATATCTGCCGACGCCCAGCAACACCTCCCTCCCTGCCGAACCTCTTCCGGCCGACCTCCCTCGCCGACATCCTCTCATGCACACCGGCGCTCCCGCTCATCCGCCCACACGCCCTCTTCGACCCCTCGACAAGGTCGCGCTCGTCGGAGCCCGCCGGCAGCCCCGAGCTCGGCGTCGCACGGGCCCCCTCCACCACGAGCTCCGCCCTCGCCGCCGACGCCTCGCCTCGGCCTCGCCGACGCACGACCGGGTTCGTCGAGTCGATCGAGGACCACTGGGAGCACCTCCTCCCCGACCTCACCGACTGCCCTCACGTCGGCGACGACATGGCCGTCCTCGACACGACGCGGCACGAGCGGCGGTACCGCCTCGGGCTCGAGCCGAGCGCTCTCCCGCTGCGCGACGTCTCCGCCGATGTCGGCGAGCGCGAGCGCGCCGACATGGTTCAGCTCGGCGCCGAGGAGAGCGAGGCGCTCGTGCGCGCGGCGAGCTTGCCCGACGCCTGGGGGATCGAGCTCGCGGGCGAGCTCGCGCAGCGGGAGCGCGAGGCGAGGAGCGCCGAACGGCGTGCGAGCCGGGTCGGAAGAGTGGGACGGCGAGCGGTTGGCGGAGCGAGCGGCAGCGACGTCGAGGGCGAGGGTAAGGGCGAGCGGCGGCGAGGAGCAAGCGGCCGCAGCAAGGGCGAGCGTGCGAGGGCTCATCGGGCGAGCCTGCAGCGCGAGACTGAGGCCGCGCTTCAAGAGCGCCTCCTGCGGCTCGACGACATCCTGGAGCTCGACGACCCGGGCTCGGCGACCGACTCGGGCGCGTCGTCGTCGACGGGTCCGAGCGGCGACAGCGGCGACGAGGACGGCTCGGGCGGCGGCGGCGGCGGCACTCGCGCCCCGAGGCCGACGCTCGGGTATCGTGCGCTCGCGCTGCGGGTGCAGGGGGAGTACCGGGCGAAGCGGCGGGCGCGAAAGGCCGAGGGGAGGGACCTTGACGAGTCGACGGACGAGGAGGGCGGGTGAGCTCGTCGGGCTGAGACCAGGATGGACCGAGTGAGGCGGCGAGCAGTGCGTATGGATATCCGTAACGCGCGCTGTCGGAACTGCGAGCGACGACGGCCCAGAGAGGCTCGAGCACGAGAGCTTGCGCACGCGCCGCTCCTCTCGCTTCTGCTCTGCCGCTGTCCGACGAGCGGGACAGCCTCTCGCGCTCGAAGCTCTCGCAACCAGGAAGCACAATGCAGAGCACGAAGAGCTCGATTGCACGCCTCGTCGTCGCTCGAGCCTGCTCCACCCTCGCACTCAGTCGCGCATCTTGCTCTCGAGGCGGACGCCGAGCTTGTCGCTCACCTCGATGCCGAGGCGCTGGCTCTTCTCCTTGACGATGCGCTCGGTCTGAATGCGGCGCAGCTCCTCGAGGCGCCCTTGGTCCATGAGCTGGTCGGCCGCGCTGTTGGCCTTGGTCGTTGCTGAGCGGCGGTACGAGGCGCGTGCGGCTGCAGGGCGAGGGCATCAGCAAGGCGCCTTCTCTTTAACCGGGAGACACTCGCTCCGCAGGGAGAGATTGCGGAGCCAAGAGCCGAGTGAGAGAGAGGACCGCCGACGCACACTCCTCGTCCTTGCGCCAGTCGTACGCGTCGCTCTTCTCGACCGTCTCGCCCATGCGCACCGCCGCCATCTGCTTCTCCCACTTGCCGATGTCGTAGTACTTGTCGTGAGGGAGCGTGCACGTGTTGTAGTCCTGCGCGCGAAGGAGAAGATGGCGAGGGAGGGCGGCGAAAGAAGGGTCAGCAAGCTGCAGGTTGTCGTCCCGCCGGTTCGTAGGCAGCATCGAGAGGAGGAGAGAGACGCCGAGACGCACTTCCATGAACTGCATGAAGATCTCCTTCTCCTTGGCCTTGGAGAGCGTCTCGGGGTTGATCGTCTTCTCGCCGATGAGCCAGGCGTGGAACTCGTCGGCCTTGTTGTACCGGTCGGCCTCGGTCAGGATGCCGTGCGCGCCCCAGTTGACCGTCTGGAGGCCCTTCTTGGCGCGCTTCTTCTCCTCGCGCTGCGGGCGGGCGAGAGGGAGAGGGAGAGAGGTCAGTCGGCACGGTTCGTCGAGCGCTCCCGCGTGCAAGAACGAGAAAGCGGCGTGCGCACCTTTGCCCTGCGCTCCTTCTTCTCCTCGCGCCTGCGCCTGCGCTCCTTGTCGTCCCGGTCCCTCGGCGAGCGCGACCTAGAGCGAGACCTCCTCGAGCTCCTGCGGCTGCTGCGGTGCCGCCTCTCGCCGTGGCGGTCGCGCGACCTCGATCTCGACCTGGACCTCGAGCGGTCGCTGTCCGAGCCGGACGGGCTGGGCGAGCGAGTACGGCGCCGCGAGCTGCGGTGGTGGTGGCGCGAAGAGCGCTCGCGGTCGTCGTCGTCGTGGTCCTTGCGGCGAGCGGGCGAGCGAGAGCGGTCGCGCCTGGACCTGCTCGTGCTGCGCTCGCGGGCCTTGCCCCGGTCGCGGTCGTCCCTGTCGCGGCGGGACGAGCGGCGGTCGCGGTCGTCCCGGTCGGGCTCATCATGGCGGCGCGAGGAGGAGGGGCCGTCGTCGCGCGGCTCGCGGCGGTGGTCGAGGTGGCGAGCGGACGAGTGATGGGAGCGCTCTGAGCGGCGGTCTGGGCTCTCTGAGCGCGGCATCGTCGAAGTCAGTGGTGAGGTCGAGGGAGCGGGCGAGCCGAGCCGACTTGCACTGTACCGCTCCATCCGCTCGGCTTGCGCTAGGGTCAAGCACGCTCAGCAGCTTTGTATCAAGACGTCCTACACGTGTGTCCTCGTCCCGCACCCTTGCGCGCTGTTGTCGCCTCGCGGCCTCGTCCTCCCCCACCTCCGAGCATGGCCTCGCCAAGCTCCTCGCCGCTCGCCTGTGTGGCCGTACCGACTCGTTCAGCCAGACCAAGGACCAGCCCCGCAGCCCCGACGCTACCCCTCGCGCCTCGAGCTGACGTCTCGTCGTCGTGCACGCCCCCTCCTCTCGCAGCTCTTCCGCTTCTCGCCCTCTCAAGCACGCCTCAGCCATGGTCCGTCCTTCCCTCGAGGCTCTACACCAGCCCATACTGAGTCCTGATGCTGCGCAGACGTCCCTCCCCAAGATCTCGCACGTTCTCGAGCTGTGTCTCTGTGCGTTCCCTCCTCTCCCTCGTCGTCCTGCTCCGTCTCCTCGCTCGCCCGCCGACAGCTGAACCTCACACCTTGCAGACGCCCGCCACCTCCCTACCTCGATCGCCTTCTACTCGCACACGCTGCGCCTCGGCGCGCCGTACCTCTCGAACGCCCGCATGGCCGGCTTCTCGCTCGGCCACACGACCCTCCTCCTCTTCCAGCGCGGCCTCACCTCGTCCGACAGCGTGCTTCCCTCGGGCAGCGTCATCCCGGGGCACGGTCCGCCCGGCGTCGACGATCCGCCGTCGGCGCTCAGGACGCACTTTGCGCTCGCCGTCGAGCGGCCCGAGGACGTCGAGGCGTGGGGCAGCGAGCTCGAGAAGGGCGGCGTCGAGGTGACGGGCAGGGTGACATGGCCGGCGGGAGGGAAGAGCGTCTACTTTGCGGATCCGGACGGGCATGTCGGAGAGATTGCGAGCCGAGGAATCTGGCCGCACTACTGAGTCCTGGGCGACGGCGCAGTGCAATGGACTCGAGGTTGCAGCCTCACTGTCTCTCTCGCTCTCGAGAGTCTCGAGAGCCTCGCAAGGCGGCGCAACTCTATCGGCGTTGCGCACTCGAGAATACCCTCCCCCTCGCGCTCCTCGTCGCCGCGCGCTCGGGCCCTCAGACCTCGAGCAGCATCTCGTCCTCGTCCTCCTCGGGCTGCATCCTGCTCAGCGGCACGTTGTTGTGCACGAACGGCTGGTCGTCACCCGTCCCGAGCGCCGGCGCACCGGGCTGCGCGCCCCTCGCCTCGACCGGCTCGCTCAGCGTCTCGCCCGACGCGCCGACGAAGGCCGTGCCGGCACCCGAGGGCGCCGAGGGCGTGTCGGCGGTCCAGGAGGGTGCGGGCGGGAGCACGTCCGAGGGCGTCGGCGCGTCGAGCTCCTCGACGGCCGTGTCGGGCCCCTCGTCGCGCATGAGGAGGTTGACGAGGCGCACCATGGGCTCCTTGACCTGCGCACGCGAGAGTCGAGTGCTGCGTCAGCGAGGCATCTTGCAGGGCTGCAGAGAGGCTCGAGAGCAGGGATAGAGAGAGAGGAAGAGGAGGCTCGAGCGCACCGACGGGACGGCCTCCTTGGCGTGCGCCTCCTTGATGACCGGGTACACGCCGCGCTTGCGCATCGACTCGCGGTTGTGCCGGCCCGTCGCGAGGAGGACGAGCGTCTCGACGAGGATGATGCGGATCTGGGCGTCGGGCTCGCGCTCCTTCGAGGCGGGGAGGAGCTGCAGCTCGCCGGGGAGCTCGTCGAGGACCTGCGGGGGCGAGAGAGAGAGAGGGGGAATCAGCTCGCCGTCGTGGAGCAGCTACGAAAAGAGAGAGGAGGGAGAGAGACGCACGTCGATGTCGAACTCCTCGTTGCCGCACAAGGGGAGGAGGAGCTGGACGAGCAGATCGATGCAGCCCTCCTCGGCCGGCCCGTCGTTGGACGAGGCTACGAGGCGCGTGTGCCCCGCCTTCTCGAACGCCGCGTTCCTGAGAGCGAGTGCCGAGGTCAGCTTCTCGAGCGAGGCGAGGAGGGGGAGAGAGAGAGGGGGAGCGAGCGCACTTGATGGTCGACGCGACGCCACCTCGCCTGATCGTCGACGGGTGCTCGGTGAACGAGATAAGCTTGGCGAGTGGAGGCTCGATCGTGCGGTCGGGCGTGGCGAGGAGGAAGGCGCGGCCTTGAGGAAGCTGTGCGGCGGAGAGGCGGGGTCAGTGCGGCTCTGGGCGCGGGAGAGGGAGCACGAGGAGCGAGCGGGCGACGCACAAGCGAGACGTTGGCAAAGACCGAGGCGAGAAAGTCGTAGTTGGCGTTCGGGTTGTACTTCTTGCCCTCGCCCTTGAGGAACACCTCGAGGAGCAAGTCGAGCGCCGCAATCTCCTCGGTCGCCGTCTCGAGCTTGGCCATCTTGGCCGCCGGTGCGTCCTCGTGCGCGTTGTCGTCGGCGGTGCCCTCGGGCGCAGGCGACGGCTCGGACGTGACGATGGTGAACGGGACGCGCAGGGCGAGGATCTGGCGCGCGACGGCGTCGAGCTTGCTCATGTTGGACAGCAGCATGCACGCGAGGTCGGCGAGGAGCGCCTTTTCGTCCTGCGGGAGCAGCGGGTGCGGAGGATGCGCATCAGCGAGAGCTCGTGCGAGAGAAGGACAGGAAGGAGGGAAAGAGGGAGCGGGGACGCACGATGATCATGCGGACGAGGCCCGTGACGAAGCCTGGGAGCTTGTGCAGCCTGAGGACGACGTCAAGCGTGCTCGAGAGGTTGATCAAGGCCGAGAGGGCGTCGTGAGCGATGATCTGTGTGCGGCGAGACGAGGCGACGGAGGGTCAGCTCGTTGGGTCGGCGTCCAGGTGAGCCCGCGCTCGCTAGGCAGGTCTAGTTCGAGAGGCCGCACAGCAGGGCCCAGGATACGAGGTAAGGACGCACCTCTTGGTCTGCGCACATGGTCGCGAGCTGCTCGACATGGTGTTCGCGGAGGAAGAGCTTGCGCTCTGGTGCGTCGGGGGCGGTGTAGGGCCTGTTGCGAGAGGGTTCAGAGTGAGCTGGCGTGGACACTAGAGTGGCTTCTGAGCGGGAGAGCGGGGGTGGAGAGGGGAGGAGGATGAGCTGACAGGAGCGAGGCGAGGGCGATGCGGCGAACCGGGGCCTGCGGGTCCTGGAGGAAGTGGAAGAGTTCGAGGAGCTGCTGGGTGGTCTGTGATGCTGCCATGGCCTCGACTGGGTGCGGTAGAGCTGGTGTGGGCGAGTCAAGTGGTGCTCGAGCTGATGAACATTGAAGATCAAGCCGAGACTCAGAGCTCCTCCCTCCCCGCCTCGCTCTCGCTCCGCCTCCGCACCCTGCTCCCGCTAGGACCCTCCCAGAGCACCACCATGGCCTTCGACCAGCAGCCCGTCGCCCTCCTCAGCGTCTACGACAAGGCCGGCCTCCTCCCCTTCGCCCAGGGCCTCGTCGCCCAGGGCGTCCGCCTCCTCGGCTCTGGCGGCACCGCAAAGGCCATCCGCAACGCCGGCATGACCATCGAGGACGTCTCCGACATCACAAAGTACCCCGAGATGCTCGGCGGCCGTGTCAAGACCCTCCACCCGGCTGTTCACGGCGGTGCGTCCCTCCCTCTCCCTCCTCTGCAGCTCCCCCTCTCTACCCTGGCTCTCGACTCAAACGCTGACCCGCTCCTTGACACCGACAGGCATCCTCGCCCGCAACATCCCGTCCGACGCTGCCGACCTCGACGCCCAGAAGATCGCGCCCATCGCCGTCGTCGTGTGCAACCTGTACCCTTTCAACGAGACCATCGCCCGCATCCCGCCGCCCTCGATCCCCGAGGCCGTCGAGGAGGTCGACATCGGCGGCGTCACGCTCCTCCGCGCCGCCGCCAAGAACCACGACCGCGTCGTCATCCTCTCGGACCCCAAGGACTACGACGAGTTCCTCGCCCAGTGGAAGGCCGGCAACGGCACCGTCTCGGACGAGTTCAAGCAGCGCATGGCCGTCAAGGTGCGTCTTGCCTCTACTCGTCGTCGAGCGAGACCTCGCGCCGAGCTTGAAGACGCACGACCTGTCTGACCCCTCCCTCTCTTCCGCTCGCTCGCCCGCAGGCCTTTTCGCAGACGGCCGCCTACGACACGTCGATCGGCAACTACTTCCGCCGCCAGTACGTCTCGGCCGACGCGATCGGCGCCGCCCCGGCCGACCACAAGGCGGCCCTCACCGAGCACGCGCAGCAGCTCACGCTCCGGTACGGCGCCAACCCGCACCAGAAGCCCGCCCAGGCCTACGTCACCGAGGGCAAGCTCCCCTTCTCGGTCCTCAGCGGCTCGCCGGGCTACATCAACCTCCTCGACGCGCTCAACTCGTACGCGCTCGTGCACGAGCTCAGCCGCGCGTTCGAGCCCGCAAAGGCCGCCGCCGCGTCGTTCAAGCACGTCTCGCCCGCCGGCGCCGCCGTCGAGAGCACCCTCTCGGCCGACGAGGTCAAGGTGTTCGACGTCGACGGCGTCGAGCTCACGCCCGTCGCCTCGGCCTACGCTCGTGCCCGTGGTACGTCCTCCTCCCTCTTCCCTGCGCCTCTCTCACTCCCTCTCTCTCTCTCTCGCACTCGCTGATACGGCCCTCCTCGCGCACAGGTGCCGACCGTATGTCGTCGTTCGGCGACTTCATCGCCCTGTCGCACACGTGCGACGTCGCGACGGCCAAGATCATCTCGCGCGAGGTGTCGGACGGCATCATCGCGCCCGGGTACGAGCCCGAGGCGCTCGACATCCTGCGCAAGAAGAAGGGCGGCAAGTACTGCGTCCTCCAGGTGCGTCGCCCTCGCTCGCCCTCCTCTGCTCTTCTTCCCCCCAGAGCGCGAGCCGGGTCCTGACGACTCGCCCTGCACACGCTCGCAGATGGACCCGTCGTTCAACCCGAGCTTGGTCGAGACGCGCCAGGTGTACGGCATCACGCTCGAGCAGCGCCGCAACGACGCAAAGATCGACGCCAGCATCTTCTCCAACATCGTCTCGAAGAACAAGGACGTGCGTCCCGCTCTCGCTCTCGTACTCTGTGCTCTCTCCAGGATCATCGAGCTGACACCCAATCCGTCGCTCGCAGCTGTCGCCGCAGGCCCTGACCGACCTCATCGTCGCGACGACGGCGCTCAAGTACACGCAGTCCAACTCGGTCTGCTACGCTTACAACGGCGGCACGGTCGGCCTCGGCGCCGGTCAGCAGTCGCGCATTCACTGCACGCGCCTCGCCGGGTCCAAGGCCGACGCCTGGTGGCTGCGCCACCACCCGCGCGTGCTCGACTTCAAGTGGCGCAAGGGCATCAAGCGCGCCGACCGCGCCAACGGCACCGACGTCTTTGTCACGGGCGAGATCTTTGACGCCGAGGCCGAGGGCTCGGAGCGCAAGGAGTGGGAGGCCCTGTTCGCCGAGGGCGAGGTGCCGAGCCCGCTCACGGCCGACGAGAAGAAGCAGTGGTTCGACGAGATCCGCGGCAAGGTGTCGCTCGCGAGCGACGCCTTCTTCCCCTTCCCGGACAACGTCTGGCGCGCGACGCGCTCGGGCGTCGGCCACTTTGCGGCGCCGAGCGGGTCCGTCATGGACTCGAAGATCATCGAGACGGCCGACGAGTCGAACGCCGTCTACGTCTTCACCGACCTCCGGTGCGCCCCCTCTCTCTTGCCCTGTCGCTCCTCGACGACCTTGTGCTGACCCTGAGCCTCCCTGCGCGCAGCCTCTTCACCCACTAAACGAGCCGACCTCGCTCGACCTTTCCCCCCGCCGTGCCCCTCCCTCTCTCCTTTTTGTAGCTCCGCAGCACCCTCAGACGGCTTCAACCCCGCGCAGTATCGACGTCATGACTTCCTCTTGCTTCCTGCTCGACGAAGAGAGTCTGGGCGGGCTTGCGAGAGGCGAGAGCGAGCATGCGGCAGCTTTCACGGGCAAGCGGGGAGCGAGCCCAGCTCGTCTCTCCCTGCAGGCAGGGCGGTCTCGCAGCCGTGTGAAGCATGATCAGCTGGTCTTTGCAAGCCGTTCTGCTCACGCGCGCGAGCGAGAGCGGTGCCGCTGCGGACGAGACGCCGCCCCCCTGTCCGATGCGGCGGCCGTCACTCTCCCTCGCCCTTCTCTCGCTCTCACACACGCCTGTGCTCGAGTGGGCAGGGCACACAGCTCTCCGGCAGCACCACCCGAGCCATGGCAGCCGCCTCTACCGCCCCCTCGCCCAACGGCGGCTTTGCCGTCCCCCGCTCTCGCCGCAGCGCACGAGGAGCCACCTCGACCCCTCGACCCGGCCAGGCCGCCCAGCAGAGCCCGGCGGCGGGCGACCCAGACGGCGACGAGGCCATGACGGACGACATGCGCATCGCCGTGTCGGCCCTGGGCCTCATGCGCGAGGGCGGCGCGCCGGCCAGCACGAGCGACGGCCCTCCCCCTCCTCCCGCCGCCTCGACCAGCCGCCACGCCCACGCCGACGACAGCAGCGCCGCGCAGGAGCACTACGCCCTCCCCTCGCTCCCCTCGCGCTACCGCGCCGCGTCGTCCTCTCGCCGGTCCGACCCCTCGCGCTCGACCTCGACCACGAGCACCGCCTCCGCGTCCGAGACCTGGACGGGCGCGACGAGCGACACGGGCTACTCGTCCCCCAACGGCTCGGCGAGCGTCGCTGGCACGGCCGGCGACACCGACATGCTCGGCGACCGCAAGCTCGGCGACGGCGAGGGCGAGCACGAGGCGGCCGACCCTCGCTTCATGGCGCGCGTGTCGCAGCTCCCGGTCGTCAGCAGCGGCATCGAGTGGTACGAGCGCAGCAAGGCAAACTCTCGCGTCGTCAAGGTGCGTCTCGTCCCCCCTGCCTCTCCTCCTCCACTCCTCGAGGAGTCACGCTGAATCTTGTCCCTGCCTTTCGCGTGCTCCTCCTCCCCTTGCTCGCCGCACACAGTACGGCGCCGGCCTCGTCGAGTCGTCCTTCTCGGCCGTCTCTCGCCCTGTCGCCAACGCCCTCCCGCCGCTCGGCCCGCTCGACGACTTTGCGTGCCGCCAGCTCGACCGCATCGGCGCGCCGGGCGCGTCGCCCGGCCGCAAATCGCCCTCGACGGCGCTGCACCCGCACCAGCACGGCGACGACCCCGAGGCGCGCGAGCAGCCGCACGCCGCCGACGGCGACGACGAGATGCGCCGCAGCGAGGTCGGGCCCGAGTTTGAGCCCGTCTCGGAGCGGTCGCTCACCGAGCGGGGCTCGGCGGCGGCGGCGCACGACGGGCAGCAGGTGGCGACGGTCGGCGGCGGGGCGGGCGGCAGGTCGAGGTGGCAGACGGTGCTGCTCGAGGCGGGAGGGCTGGGCGCCGCCGTCAGCGAGGAGAGCCTCAAGAGCTTGCGGTACTGCCTGCAGTGGCTCCTCGTGCGTCCTCGCTTCCTCTTTCTCGCTCTTCCTCGCCGTCGACGCCTGCGTTCGAGCTGACCAAGCCGTTCCCCCCGCAGTACGCGACCGCGCACCTCGACCACCAGATCGGCACCCTGCGCGACTTCATCCTCTCGCTGCGCGCCCACACGACCTCATCCTCCGCCTCTTCATCGTCCAACGCCCTCGTCGCGGCGTCGGCCTCGGCGCACCTCGCCCAGATCAAGCACGACGTCGTCGAGACGATCCGCAAGGTGGTCGACGTCATGAGCAAGTACGCCGGCGCCGCGCTGCCCGAGCAGGCCAAGCGCTACGTGCGCCAGTGCATCCTCGGCCTGCCCGTCAAGTGGGCGAGCGCGATCGAGGGCCGTGCGGGCGGCATGAGCGGGCGCACGACGAGGGAGAGCACGGTCGACGGGAGCGAGCTGGGCACGCCGAGGCCCGAGCGCATGGGCGACGCCTACTTCCCCGGCTCGGGCTTGGGTTCGAGCGCGACGGGCGCGAGCGCGGCGGGGCAGCAGGACGGAGAGGGCGCGCAGGGCGGCGAGATGGCGCAGGACCCGGCGCTGCGCCCGACCGAGGAGGCGGCCGACCGCATCCTTACGTTCGCCGTCGAGAGCCTCGACATGCTCCGCTCGGTGACGGGCATCTTCAGCGAGTCGGTCGAGCGTGCAGAGACGTGCGTCCCCCTCTCCCTCGCTCTTCTTCGCCTCCTCTCGGTCAACGCGCACTGACGCTGCTCCCTCGCCCTCTCCCTCTTGCTCGCACGCATACAGATGGATCGAGCGCCTGCGCATCGTCGGTCTCGACCGTCAGCGTCAGCAGCGCGACGCCGCCGGCGCCGGCTCGGACGACGGCGCCATGCTCCCGCCGGCGCTCCCGCAGGTCGGCAGCGCCGCCTACTACGACGGCGACGACGGCGCCCAGTCGCGCTCGATGACAACGACGGGCACCAAGCGCCGGCGCACGACGCCGTCGTCGACGGCGCTCGCCAAGTCGGGCAGCACGGGCTCGAGCGTCGATGCGGGCGAGGCGGCGGCGGTTGGCGCGTCGACGGCGGTCGAGGCCGGGCAGGCGATGGACGAGAGCGACGAGGGCGTCGTGACGAGGCGCAAGAGGGGCGCGTGGCGGACCGAGGCGGCGAAGGGTGCTGCCCCGTGACGAGGAGGACCGGCTCGAGCTTTTTCCCTTACCCTTCCTCGCTCTCTACCTGTCTCACCTGTCTCTACACGTCTCTCTCTCTCATTCCCTCGTTACTCCTACCCTGTACCTGTTGTGTCTTGTCTCGCAATCTCACAGCGCGCTTGGCCTCGAACCTCGCTCTCTTTCGATTCAGCGACTCGTCCTGCGCAGTCAGAGCTCGATGAGCGCAGCGAGGCTCGAAAGCGATGCACAGGGAGTGCTCTGCAGGCGAGAACGAGCAGCAGCGGCTCGCCGTGCAGCTCGAGAGAGACGCCGAGCGAGGAGAACCGGGCTCGCCGACTTCCTCTCACCCTCTCGCAGAGGCCGACGAGCTCAGAGACCGAGAGAGACGGCAAGGATCAGGTCAACATTGGCATAGACAGACGAGGCGCACAAGTACAAAGAGCGGCGCAGAGTGTCTATCGTCGAGCGCGCACGGTCCCTCCCCCTCTCTCACTCCCTCTCGACGCGCTCAGGCCCACAGCACCGCCGCGCCCGCCCCGAGGGCCACTCCCACCACAGCCAACGTCGACGCTGCGCTCTTGGCCGACACGCCGCCCGTCACGCTCCGATCCGTCGACCCAGCGACGCCCGTCGCCGTGCTCTCCGGGACGGCGATCTGGTCGGTCGCGCTGCCGGGCGAGACGGACCGCCCCGCCGACGAGAGGTAGTCGGCGTTGATGGTCGCGGCGGCGGCGATGAGGCAGATGGCGTTGAGCTGCGTCTTGGGGCCGGCCGTCGTCTCGTTCCACTGCGCGCGAGAGAGAGTGAGAGAGGAGAGTCAGCGCATGCGCTCGAGCAGGTCATGATAGCTTGTCGACGAGGATGAGCGAGCGCGACGAGACGACGTGCTATCGAGGAAGGAGAGGGAGGAGAGGTCGAGGAAGGAGAGGGAGGAGAGGGAGAGGGGAAGAGGGAGAGGGCGAGGGGGAGGAAGAGGGACGCACCGGCCCGCCCCACCACATGCCAAAGAGCCACGATTCGTCGACGTTGTTGTACACGTTGCTCAGGAGCTGCGTGTTGACAAAGTTGTAGATGTTGGGGTCGGGCCGGGCGAGGTACAGCTCGGACATGCCGAGCATGAGGATGCCCTTGAACTGCGGGCGCACGAAGGGTCCGAGAAGCGTCAGGAGGCGAGCTCAACGACAAGAAAGAGACGAGGAAGAGCAGGGAGAGGAAGGGGACGCACGACCGTCTCGTCCTGCTGGCAGCCGGGCGGCTTGCCCTCGCCCGGCGGCGGGTCGTCCTCGCACCCCTCGACGAGGACGCCGGTGAGCTCGTCGGGGACATAGTCCCTGATGGCCGCGTAGGCGATCGTGCGCCCGAGGTCGAGCACGCGCTCGTCGCCCGTCGCGTAGTACAGGTCGGCGAGCCCAAACAGGAACGCGCCCGAGTTGTATGTCCACGACTGCTCGCCCGAGCGCGTGCACGACGAGAGGGGCTCGCCGGCGTACGAGGCCGTCACCGTGTCGTACACGCGCCCGTTGTCGGCGTCGAACGCCCACTGCAGCCACCAGTTGAGCGTGTTCATCGAGTGGTCGAAGTAGGTCTCGTTGCCCGTGAGCCGGTACAGGCGCGTGAGGATGCTGAAGTAGAGCCTGCGGGCGAAAGGCATGCGTCAGTGTGTGCTCGTGCTCAACGGGAAGGGCGTGCTCGACGACGCAGCAAGAGAGAGAGAGAGCGTGCGCACGCACCCGTTCGTGATCGTGTTCTTGATGAGCGGGCGGTACGTGAGCCACAGGACGCCGCCGCCGCACGTGTCGTCCCAGTAGAGCGTGTTGTTGTTGTTGATCGTCTCGACCATGTCGAGCCAGGTCGAGTTCGGGTAGGCCTGGTGCGCGCGCAGGGCGTACATGGCCCACCAGCCTGCGGGCGCGAGGAGGAGCGGCAGCTCGTCAGGCTCGGCTCGAGTACAAGACGCAGACGAGCGAGAGAAGACGAGAGGGACGCACTCTGGTCGTCGATGTACTTGTCGATCATCCAGCCGAGGTCGTCGTTCTTGATGAGAAGGTCCTTGATCAGGAGCTCGTTGACTGCGGCGAGGCCAAGACATGGTGAGCCGGTCGCTCAGCAGGGTTCACCAGCTCAACAACGTGCTGCACGAGCACGTCGGGAAGAGGGAGAGCGGGACGAGCGGCTCACCGTGGTTGCCGAGCGCGAGGTCGAGGTTCGTGTAGGCGATGCCGAGCACGGGCGTCTGCCACCAGCCGGTCCATCTGCACAGGAAGCACGCAAGGATAAGTATCTGCTGCTCGAGAGAGTGAGGCTGCTCATCAACGGGCGCGAGCCGAGCATCGACTCGCTCGTCGTCCCCAGGGCGACGAGCACGAGAACGGCGCGCTCGCGCCCGCTCGTCCTGCCGTGCCCGTCTTCGCCTCGATTAGAACAATTAGAGTGAGAAGAGAGGATCGACGTACTCGAACAGGCCGTCCTCGTACCAGGTCTGCATGCGTGCGACGGCGGCTTGAGCGAGCTGGGCGACCTTGCTCATGTCGTTGATGTCCATCCCTGCGGGCGAGGCGAGCGTCAGTGTGAGCACAAGGAGAGCGAGCCCATGCAGGAGAGACAAGGGAGGACGCACATGCCGAGGGCGGGAAGGGAATGTCGACGGACGAGACGACGGCGCGCTTGTCGAGCTTGCGCGGGTCGAACTTGAACTCGGCGGTCGAGAAGTTGGCCTCCCTGCCGGGGACGTAGAGCGGGTGACGGTCGTAGGCCGGTACGGGTCGCGGCGCTGGGTTGGTCGGGTTGTCGGGGAGGCGGATGTGGGCGAGGAGAGGGTGCGGCGGCGAGTCGGTGCCGTCGGCGGGGAGGAAGGCGCGGCCGGTGTTGGGGTGTGGGTGCGGGAATGCGAGGTAGGGCTCGTAGATGGCGGGCGACTGGTTTGGCTGCAGCTGGTCGACGGTGGGCGCAGCGAGGGCCGTCGGAGAGGCCGAGACGAGCGACGACCAGGCGGCGACGAGGAGCAGCGCTGCTGCTGGGGCAGGCATGGCGCGCTTGTGGGGCTTGACGCTTGACGCTCTACGGTGATGGTCCAGGTGCAGCAGGGGCAGCAGAGCGAGTGGTGAGGTTGAGCGAGGCCGACCGACCCGTCTCTCCCCTCCTCGCGCCCTGGCCCTCCTCCTCCTCGTCAGCCTCCCGCCGGCCTCGCCCTCTCGCTCCCTCTCCAACTGGGACCAGAGCCACCCGAGCCACAGCTCCACCCCAACCATGGCCGACCACCTGTACGGCGACGCGTTGCAGGAGGACCTCGCCGTCTACTCGTTCGACGCCCTCGACGAGAACGAGCTCCTCGGCGGCACAGAGCACGACCTCGCCCACTTGCTCGACGAGGGCCTCAACGACCTCAACGACGAGACCTTTGGCGACTCGCTCGACGGCCCCGCCCCTCAGCAGCCCGGTGCGTCGTCCCTGTCCCTCTCTCCTCCCCCGCCTCATCACCACCCTCCTCCTCCTCCCACCCTCAGAGGCTCACCCTTCTCGACCCACCCACCCTGCAGGCCGCGACTTCGACTTTGCCGGGTCCACCTCGCGCTTCCTCGGCACCGATGCCGCCCAGTCGGCCGGCCTCCACCAGCAGCAGCAGCAGCACGGCGGCCGCCAGCTCGAGAGCCTCGGCGCCCAGTGGGGCGCAGACCCGCTCCTCTCGTCAGCGTCGCCCTCGTCCAACAACAACAAGGGCCGCTCGCTCTCGCCCTGGACCAGCCTCAACGACGACCCGCTCCTCGGCGCCCGCGCCACCCCGGTCGCCCTCCCGCAGGCCTCGTCCGCCCAGCCCCAGCAGCAGCGCCAGTTCAAGACGCTCGACGAGGTCGAGGCCGAGATGCGCGCCAACAACGCCGCCCGCCAGCAGTCGTCGGCCGCCGCCCCGCCGCGCGGCATGACGGTCGAGGAGCTCGAGGCCGACCTCCTCCGCAAGCAGCAGGCGCCGCCGCCGCCGCCCCAGCAGCAGCAGCTCCCGCCCGGCATGTCGCCTCAGCCGGGCGCCATGCTCCCGCCGGGCATCCCGCAGCAGGGCGCGCCGTACCCTCCCCCGCCGCCGGGCTTCCTCCCGCCCGGCTTCCCGCCGCTGCCGCCGCAGATCCAGGCCCTGCCGCCTCAGATGCAGGCCCAGTTCGTCGCCCAGGTCATGGCCCAGCACCAGGGCCGCTTCCCGCAGCCGCACCTGCCGCCGTTCGGCGCACCGCCGCCGCCGCCGCCGGGCGCGTTCGCCCAGGGCCACCCGGGCGCGGCGGGACCTCGCCCGGGCTCGCTTGGCGGCCAGCAGCAGCCGGGCGTCCCCGCGCACCTCGCGCAGGGCAGCCCCGCCATGGCGCCGCAGCAGCAGCCGCAGCCGCCGCAGCTCCAGGGCGGCGTCGCCGTGCCGCCTCGCGGTCCGGGCACGCCGGGCCCGGCGTTCCCGCCGCTCGGCGCCGTCGCCGTGCCCATGGCCGGTCCGGCGCAGGGCATGCCGCCGCAGGTCGCCATGGCCAACCCGCTCGCGACCCTGTTCCCGCCCCTGCCGTCGCAGGCGGGCGCCGCGGCCGTCGTCGTCGCCGCGCAGCCGGGCACGCTCGCCCAGGTCGAGCAGCAGTTGCAGCTCGTCACGCTGCACCAGAACGCGCAGCACCCGAGCCTGACGGGCGCGCAGCTCCAGGCGCTCCTCCAGCAGGCGCAGCAGGTCGCCGCTGCCGCTCCGTCGTCGTCGTCGGACGCCGAGTCGGGCGACGCGGCCAAGCCCGTCGAGGGCGAGGCTGAGGCCGACAAGCGCAAGGCGGGCGAGGACCTCATCCGCAAGGTCGAGGCGCGCATCGTCGAGCACGAGCGCCTCGAGGTCAAGCGCAAGCAGAAGGCGCTCAAGATCGCGAGCATGGTGCGTCCGCCTCTCTCTCGCTCGTTCGTGCGCGTCTCTCTCTCCATGTGCGCATTGCTGACGGTGTCGCACCTCCCGCGCAGGCCAAGCACAACAACCTCATGTCGAACTCGGACAAGGACTTCATCACGCGCATCCAGGTGTCGCAGCTCGTCACCGACGACCCGTACGCCGACGACTTCTACTTCCACATCATGGCCGCGATCAAGCAGTCGCGCATGGCCGCCCAGGGCCAGCTCGCGCCCCCGCCGGGCGGCCCGGGCGGACCTCCTCCTCCTCCCGGCGCCCAGGGCCCGAACGGTCCGAACAGCAACAACAACCGCCGCCCGACGCGCCGCGAGAACGCCATGAACCGCATGGCGCAGAACGTGCAGCGCCTCGTCGACAGCGCCAAGAAGCGCAACGCGCACGGCGGCCCGACGACGCTCAGCCTCGACGGCGCGCTCGGCAAGATCGCGACGCGCACGAGGGCTGCGCCGCGCCCGTTGCTCCAGGTCAAGCCGAGCAGCTCGAGCGTGCCCGGTGCGGCGGCGGGCGGCGCCGACAAGGACGGCGCCGACTCGTCCAAGCAGGACGAGGCCAAGGGCGGCGTCTCGACCGGCCAGAGCCTCCTCGCCGGCGCGGGCCTCATCTCGGCCTCGTCGTCGGCCGCCAAGGCGAGCGCAGCCCCAGCTGCCGGCGTCGACGGCCCGCTGTCGCACCGCGACGCGCTCGTCATCATCGAGCAGGTGTACGACTGCGTCCTCGACCTCGAGCAGCTGCGGCGCATCCAGCCGCAGCTGCACGGCCAGGAGCACCAGCTCCGGCAGCAGCTCGAGCAGATGACGGTCGAGGGCGGCGTCAAGGACGGGCTCGTCGCGCGGTGCGACGAGGCGAGCGCCGCCGTGCGCGAGAGCGAGGACAAGTACCGCGAGCTCGTCGCGAGGCTGTGGGACAGCCTGCACGTCATGGACCCGCTCGACGCCTGGTGCGTCCCCTTCCTCTCTCTCTCTCTCTCTCGGTGCGAGTCGTCGAGCGTCGCTGACTCGCCGTCGTCGTCGTCGTCCGCAGCGAGCCGCACCCGTTCGTGTCGCTCCTCGCCGTCACCAAGGGCAAGCGCATCCTCCCGCGCGCGATCCGCCACCTCTCGGCCGAGCAGACCTTGACGGTCCTCACGCTCCTCGTCGCCACGTTCGACACGCTCGACGTCGTCGTCGACGCGCCCCTCCTCGACCACCTCGACACGGCCACGTCAGCCGAGGGTCGTGCGCGCCGCGCCGCCGTCGAGGCCAAGACCGAGGCCCTCCTCAACTCGATCGTCGCGCCCGTCATGGCCGTCGTCGGCCAGGCTCAGCTGCGCATGGTGACGGGCATGCTCGGCCTCCTCATGGACCGCAACGACCTGTCGCGCGTCCTGCGCTCCAAGCCGGGCCTCGCCTTCCTCACGATCCTCCTCTCGCGCGCCGAGTCGCTCAAGCAGCAGCAGCAGCCGGCGGCGGGCGCGGCAGCAGCAGCGGCGCCAGGCACGGGCGCGCCCGAGCCCGCCGAGCTCGAGCAGTGGCACCGCACCTTCACGCACCTGTTCGGCGTCCTGCAGCAGCAGCTCGGCGCCCTGTTCCCCTCGTCGCGCCTCGCCGCGTCGCTCCCCTTCGGCGTCGCCCAGTACCAGAGCCTCGACGCGCTCAGGCCCGAGTGCGACCTCGACGACGAGCCCGTGTGGCGCTTCCTCGCCGCCGTCGCCGTGTGCGCCGACCCGGACCAGCAGCAGGTGCTCGTCACGGCCGTCAGGGACAAGGTCATCGAGGGCGTCCGCGCCGCGAGGCAGGGCGCAAAGGCGAGGGGCGCACAGGCCGTCGCGCCCGAGAAGGCGGCGTTCAAGATTGTGCGTCGTCGTCCTCCTCCTTCTCTCCTTAGAGCACGCGCTGACTCTCCTCCGACGTTGTGCGCAGCGCAACGTCAACCTGCTCCTGCACGCCTTGTCGCTCGACGCGTCCATGATCGAGACGGACGACGAGTAGCGCGCTCGAGCCCCCTCCCTCCTCTTCTTTCGACTCTCGTCCTCCTTTTTGTCCCTGTACCTGTCTTCTCCCTCTCCCTCTCCTTCATCATATCTCTCGAGCTAGACCAAACAAGCACTGCAACGAAAGTACCACCGTCTCTCGTCCGGGCTCGAGCCTCTCCGTGACGCTGCGGAGCAAGTGATGTCCCTGTCGCTCGGACGAATCGATCGGCCTTGTCGTCCCTAAGCCTCTCCCTCTCGCCTCTTGCTCGCTCTCGCCTCGCCTCTCGAGTCGCGCTCAGCCACCTCGCTCGAGAGTGTCCGTCGACCGAGGTGCGCACGCTCCCTCCTTCGACGGTCGTCCGCCGCCTCGAGCTGACGCGCGTCGTGCGCCTCGCAGCCTCGTCGGAGCACTTCTCTCGCTACTTTCTTTCGTCGACTCGGCAAGATCGAGCATGGCGCCGCAGTACAGCTACGATGGTGCGTCCCTTCGCTCTCCTCAATCGACCTTCTCAAGTCCGACCTCCTCTTCCTCAAGGCCGCTCGGCCCGCATCGCTGACCCCCTTACCCCGCCCGCAGGTCCCTGGGACGGCTCGACCTCGATCGGTGACGGCAACGCGCCGTGGTGGGCCGACGACAACAACGGCGACGACGACTCGGGCCTCTCGGAGCGCGACCGCCTCCTCGCCATCATCCTCCCCTCGGTCTTCGGCGGCCTCCTCGTCCTCCTCCTCCTGTGGATCCTCTTCCGCCTCAACGCAACCCGCCGCCGCGTCCTCGCGTGCGAGGAGCGCGAGCTCGTCCACGACGCGGCCATCACGGCCGTCAAGGAGGAGCGCGACGCCGAGCGCGAGGGGTGGTACGGCGCCGGCTGGCAGCACGGGCGCCGGCACGGGCGCGACAGGCGCAGGAGGTGCGTCGAGCCGCAGCAGTGCGCGCCTCAGATCCTCCCCATCCCGGTCCCCTTCCCCGCCTACGGCGCCGACTACAAGCACCACCACCGCAGGCACCACCACCACCAGTACCCGCCCGGAGGCTACCCGGCAATCGGCTATCCGGGCTACTGCTGAGCGCGCGGGCGAGGAGGAGCAGGACGACGAGACGAGGAGGCTTGAGCGGGGCTTAGCGGAGCAGTGCAACGAGTGCTTGGGTCAGTGTCCATCAGGCCTGCGAGCGAGATGAGCGAGATTTAGAAAGCGAAACGAAGCCGTAGAGCCTCTCGAGCAGAAGAGAGAGAGCGCGAGCCCGAGAAGCGAAAGCGAGGCTGCGTTGCCCGACCGCCGACGACGCTCACGAACGGCTACGTCGTCCCCTCCTCCTCATCCTCACCGAGCTCGACCGCCTTCTCGGCCTTTCCTCGGCCCCCCGCGCGCCCAGTAAGCGCCTCGAGCGACGGCAGGTCCTCGTCCTCGTCCTCGTTGTTGGCGAGCAGCGTCGACATCTCGCGCAGCCGGCGCATCTGCTCGTCGTCGCCCTCGTCGTCGCCCTCGCCGTCGCCGAGCTCAGACGGCGCGACCGACCCGCCGATGCTCTCGGCCGGCGTCGTCTCGCTGCGGAACAGCGGGCCCCTCGCGCCGGGCGCGCGCGGCGCCGGCGTGACGCTGAGCGAGCTGCCGCGCGGGATCGTCGAGCGACCGTTGCGGTACGACTCGGGCGCGACCGAGGCCGAGAGCTGGCGGATCTCGGTGTCGAGGAGGCGAGGGCGGGCGAGGTCGGCGGGGTCGAGAGCCGGGTAGGGCTCGACGCTGCGGGCGAGGGGAGCGAGGGTCGGCGACTCGAGGCAGTCGCTCTAGAGTGGAAAGAAAAGGTCGCACGCACATGACGACGAGAGCACGCGAGTAGATGGAGAAGCCGCGGTCTGCAGAGAGGAGAGGGGCGAAGCTCGTCAGCCCGTGCACGTACAGCGGCAAGCAGAGGGAGAAAGAGAGAGAGAATGGGAGGACGCACACGTCACCGTGACCTCAGGCTTGGCGTCCTCGTCGTACTCCAGCTTGACGTCGCCCACGAGTCCTGCTCCCGCCGAGTCGGCCCATCCCGGCGGCGGCGCCTCCTCGTCCGGCTCTGGCTTGACGACAACGAGCTCGTCCTCGGCACCTCCCTCGTCGCGTGCACCGCTCGCTGCGACGCCGACGCGGCGCTTCGAGGGCGGCGCAGCGGTCGACGGGCCCTCGCCGTCCGAGCCGGACGAGAGGACGTCTCCCTCGTCGTCTCGAGGAGCGGTGGACGTCGTGCGCGCCCTCTTGCGGGTCGGCGGAGGAGGGGGGAAGGGCGAAGGTGCGGCGCGCGATGGCGCACGGACGGTGGATGGCGAGCGGGTGACGAAGTGGATGTTCTTGTCCTGCGAGCGCGAGGAGAGGCGCGCGTCAGCTCGCTGCGCAGCGAAGAAGGAGAGGGACGAGGGCGCACCTTGAGGAGAACGGCGTGATTGTCTTTGAGGCGGCGG
>Ga0308169_10000521_pt1 | contig 56182 bp, 48 predicted proteins | sample PhyBR1_2_FD_202139 | JGI IMG/M metagenome (GOLD analysis project Ga0308169, IMG submission 202139) | Phyllosphere microbial communities from UC Gill Tract Community Farm, Albany, California, United States - DLSLSB.R1 | ecosystem: Host-associated > Plants > Phyllosphere > Unclassified | place... | reverse complement strand
CACCTGGTCCTGCCTCATCTCGGGTCCCGGTCCGTCCTCCTTCCCTCCACCTCGAAGCGCGCCTCGCCCCCGCTGACTCGCTCACCCGCAGAGGACACTCCGTTCGAGGGCGGCGTCTTCCAGGCAGAGCTCAAGTTCCCGCGCGACTACCCTCTCAGCCCGCCCAAGGTGCGTCCTTCTCCTCTTGTCGCCCGCACCTTGGCCGCTGCTCACCTTGCCGCACGTCCTGCAGATGAAGTTCGACCCGCCGCTCTTCCACCCGAACAGTGCGTGCGTCTCTCCTCCTCGAGTACGAGTAGAGCTGACTCAAGACCCTCGCAACAGTCTACGCCAACGGCGAGGTGTGCATCTCGATCCTCCACGCGCCCGGCGACGACCCCAACTCGTACGAGAGCGCGAGCGAGCGGTGGAGCCCAGTCCAGAGCGTCGAGAAGATCCTCCTCTCGGTCATCAGCATGCTCGCCGGTGCGTCGTCGCGCCTCTCGCATCGTCTCCTCTCTCTCTGATCATAACGAGCGCGAGCTGACTCGTTGCTGCGCAGAGCCGAACCTCGAGTCGGGCGCCAACATCGATGCCTGCGTGCGTCTGCTTCCCTCTCTGGCTTGCTCCCACGCACGTCGTCAGCCTCCTGACGCTCTCTCACCTCCTGCGCGTGCAGAAAATGTACCGCGACCACCGCGAGGAGTACGACGAGTCGATCCGGGCCCACGTCCGCCAGCAGCTCGACCTCTGAGCGTGCAACGAGCGCGCTCGCGGCGACAGCGCTCCCCGAGACGGTGCGACGGGTCGAGCGCTTCGATGTGCGAGGGAGGAGGGTGTACCAGAGTGCTGTACCGAGTTAGGTTCCTCGTTCTCGAGCGCGCACGGTCGGCGAGTCGTGTCCGCAAGAGAGAGTTTCTTTGGCCGCGCGACGCAGTGAGTACTTGTGCATAAGCAAGCACTGCACAGCGAGGAGCAGCCTGAGTGAGGAGAGCTTGCGCTCGTCGTCGCGGTCGACTCGAGGTCCGGCTCACGGCTTGCCACCCGACCACGTTCGCGCCTCTCGCCCTTTGCGCCCTTTCTTGCGCTCGAGTGCACCACCAGGTACGCTCACAGCCCGCTACAGAGCCCCTCGAGCCCGGCGCAGCAGCGATGGCACAGATCGCCATCAGCCTCGCGTTCATCACCTCGAGTGCTCGCCCTCGTTCCCGGCTGACTCTTGCGCCCGTGCACGCAGCTCAGCAGCTCCTACCACCACCACAAACACCACCGAGCCCGCCCTCGCCCAGCCCGAGCTCGCCGTCGCCACTCTCTCGCGGCGCACGTTCTCCCCTCCCCTCGCTCGACCTCGCCCAGGCCTCGTTCGAGCTCCCGACCTCGAGCCGCCCCGCACACCCGCGGCGCACTACCCTCTCCGACTCGCTCGCGCGCGCCCTTTCTCCCCTCTCGACTCGAGCGAGGAGAAAGCGACCGCCCGCCGGCCAGTCTCGAGAGCTCTCGCCCGCCCCTACTTTGCATGAGCCACGTCGACCTACATGCGCTCTTCGCGTCAAGGGCCATCGCCAAGGCCCGCACCTTCCTGCGCAGCGCGGGCAAGGAGGCGGGCGGAGGAGGAGGAGGAACGGGCGGCGCCGACGGCGGCGGCGGCGGCGGCGGGCTGAGCAAGAGCCCGTCCATGTCGACGGGCTGGCCGAGCAGCAGCGGCGGCGGCGGGCCGAGCGACCGCCAGATCATCTCGGCAGAGCTCAACCGCCGCAACCACCTCGGCCTCACGGTCCTCCACCTCGCCGTCGTCGAGGACGACCCGTGGGCGCTCGACTGGGTCGAGCTCCTCCTCAGCACGCCCGGCCTCCAGGTCAACGCGACCGACGCCGAGAGCGGGTGGAGTGCGCTGCACCGGGCGCTCTACGCAGGCGTGCGTCCCTCTTCCTCTGCTCGGTCAAGTAGGCGGCGACGACTGGGACCAGCACGCTGACTCTCGCTCTTTCCGCCCGCAGAACATCCCCGCCGCTCGCCTCCTCCTCCAGCGCGACGACACCGACACGCGCCTCAAGGACCGCGAGGGCCTCACGCCGTTCGACGTCTACAACTCGACCGTCGACGGCACCAACCCGCTCTCGTCGTCGCCGCTCTCGACGCATCCGCTCAACCCCGGCCGGATCGAGCTCCTCTCGTGGGGCAGCAACCGCAACTACACGCTCGGGTTCGCGACCGACTCGGAGCGCCACACGCCCGAGCGCGTCGCGCTTCGCCGCGAGGAGGGCGCGAGCGGCCTCGCCGCGTTTGAGCCGCTTCGGGTCAAGGACGTCAACATGGCGCGCCTGCACACGGCCATCGTTACCGACGAGAAGAGCAACAACATCCGGCTGTGCGGCTACGGCACAGGAGGACGGTGCGTCCCCTCCCTCTCCTCCTTCCTTCCCCCTCCCGGCTCGAGCGCGGAGCTGACTGTGGCTCTCGCTTGCTCGCAGCCTCGGCCCGACCAACCAGACGCAGTTCACGTTCTCGCCGCTGCGTGACTTCCCGCAGCAGGTCTCGTCGGTCGTGCTCTCGCCCGACCACACCGTCGTGCGTCCACCTCTCGCCCTCTCTCCCTCTCTCCGACCCAGCGATGCACGAGCTGATTCGCCCTCTCCCTCTCTCTGCAGGTCATCACGACCGCCGGCGACGTCTTCACCTTCGGCCTCAACCGGTTCTCGCAGCTCGGCTACATGCTCGACACGCCCGGCCCGTCGCCGTTCTCCAAGTCGAACGAGGACGACCCGATCCAGGCGACGCCTCGCCGAGTCGTCGGCGCGCTCAAGAAGGAGGTCGTCATCGGCGCCGCCGCGTCGCGCACGCACACGGTCGTCTTCACGGCCGACTCGCTGTTCGCGTGGGGCACGAACCGCGGCCAGCTCGGGTTCCCCATCGCGGGCAACCCGGTCCAGGTCCTCCCGCGCAAGGTGACGCTCGGCATCACGCAGCCCGTGCGGCAGCTCACGGCGACCGAGAACGCGACGGCGTGCCTCCTCGAGAGCCGCGACGTCGTCGTCCTGTACCACGAGGCGTACGTCAAGGTCGCCTTCCCGCTCGACCCGTTCCCGCGCCACATGATGGCCTTTCGCCCGACCCAGGCCGACGCCAAGCCCTCGATCAGCAAGCTCGCAGCGTGCGGCAATACTTTCGCCGCCTTGTCGAGTCTCGGGGACGTCTTCACGTTCTCGCTCGACTCGGGCACCGCCTCGGCCATGCCGAGCACCTCGTCGTCGTCGTCGGCGACCGCAGCGGCGATGGCGAGCGCGAGCGGCGACGGCACGGCGTCGCCCGGCCGCGGCGCACGGTTCGCGCCCAAGCCGACCCGGATCTGGACGCTCCGGCGCAGCTTCACGTCGGTGACGGACGTCGGCGTCGGCATCGACGGCACCATCATCATCTGCACCGTGTCGGGCCACGTCTTCATCCGGTCGCGCAAGTTCGACAGCACGTCGGCCAAGTCGTCGTCGGGCCTGTCGCTCGCGCTCGGCCTCGACTCGTCGTCGTCGCCGTCCGGCTCGTCGTCGTCGGCCGCCGGCTCGGGCGAGCGCAAGGGCGGCCGGAAGTTCTCGCGCGTGCCGTACCTCCAGCGCGTCATCAAGGTCGCCGCCAACTCGACCGGCGGGTTCGCCGCCCTGCGCGCCGACGTCCCGCTGCGGTTCATCGACCTCGACGGCCCGTCGCTCGCCGTCGACCTCCTCGCGCTCTTGCCCCACTGGGAGCGCGTCGGCCCGCCGGCGCCGCCTCCTGCCCGGCCGCAGCGGGCGCAGGACGAAGAGGACGACGACGACGACGACGACACGGACGCCGTCATCGAGCGCGACATCGCCGTCGCGACCAAGCTCATGGAGGTTCTGCGCCGGTGGGACCTCACGTGGGAGACGAGCGAGAACGGCACCGACGCCGTCGTCAACGTCGGCGTGCGCTCGGTCCCGGTCCACAAGACGGTCCTCGCCGCGCGCAGCCCGGTCCTCGCGCGCCACTTTGCGACCCACCGCCAGCTCGACCTCGACTGCTCGCCGCTCGCCGCCCTCCTCCTCGTGCATTACCTCTACTCGGACGACTTCCCCGCCGTATGGGACTCGCGCGTCGGCATGCCGTTGCGCAAGGCCGTCTCGCCGGTCGAGTCGGCCCAGCTCGACGTCGGCGCCGTCAAGCTCGAGCTGCGCACGCTCGCCAAGTCGTTCGAGCTCGGCGCCCTGTCCCAGGCCCTCGAGCGCCAGGTCAAGACGGTCCCGACGCCGACACTCGCGAGCTCGTTCACCGACCTCCTCGCCGCAAGCGTCTCGTCCAAGGTCGCCTCGACCCTCCCCGCCTCGCTCAAGCCCGACGTCGTCCTTCGACTCGCCGACCGCGAGGTGCGCGCGCACTCGGTTGTGCTCCGGGCGCGGTGCGCCTTCTTCGCCACCTTCTTCGCCGACCCGGACTGGCACCGCGCTCGGCGCTCGGCGTCGGGCGTCGTCACGTTCGAATTCTCGCACCTCGAGTGGAACGTCGTCCGCCTCGTCCTCGAGCACGTGTACCGCGACGCCGGCATGAGCCTGTTCCAGGCCGTCGAGCGCGACTCGGCCGACGAGTACGTCGACTTTACGGTCAAGGTGCTCGCCGCCGCCAACGAGCTCCTCCTCGACAAGCTCAAGCAGGTGTGCTCGGCCGTCTTGCGCAGCTTTGGTGCGTCCCCCTCTCTCCTTCTCGTGCCTCTGCTGCCTTGTCGTGCATGAAGCGCGCATTGACCCCTCGCCGCCGCTCGCAGTCACCCTGCACAACGTTTGCGCGATCCTGTGCGACGCCGCCTTCTACGAGGCGCACGACTTGAGCCGAGCGTGCATGCACTTCCTCGCATCCTCGATGGAGACGGCGCTCGAGACGTACCTCCTCGACGACCTCCCGCACGACCTCCTCCGCGCCCTCACCGCCTTCGTCCGCGAGCGGCAAGGCGCCAAGATGCCCGTCTCGCGCTCCAACCTCCTCTTCCAGGAGCTCCTCCCGCGCCACCAGGAGTTCTACGACGCGCTCGACGTCGGCCGACCGACCGGCGCCGCCAAGCGGTACCGCCCCGCCGTCGTCCCTCCCTCCCCTCGCCCCTCTCCGTCCATGCTCTCGCCCGGCACCTCGCCTCAGCTCGCACCAACCAAGTCGCCGCGCATGCGCCCGAGCGTCGGCCCGTCGGCGTCGCCCAACTTGAGCCCGTCGCTCCCGGCCGTGCGCGAGGCGGACGAGCCGTTCGCGCTCGACGAGGACTTCCTCCTCGACCCGTCAGCGGCGGCGTCGTCGCGCGGCGCAGGAGCAGGGCCGTCGTACGCTGCGGGCCAGCCGTACCTCGCGAGGCGGCGCTCGTCGGTCACGCCGCTCGGATCGTCGCCGTCGCAGGCGAGCTTCATGCCGCTCGGCTCGCCGCCGCCGATGCGCCTGCAGCCGTGGCAGGCCGCCGTCGTCGAGCCTGCAGCGCCGCTCGACTTGCGCAGCATCATGGCGAGCGAGTCGGCAGCGACGCCGCCACGACGAGCGAGCGCGAGTGCGGGCTCGAGCGCGGGCAAGGTAACGTCGCCGTCGCCGAGCGGCCTCACGACGTCCTCGCCGTCGTGGCGGCCCGTCGTGCCGCAGCGCACGTCGTCGCTCGCGAGCATCCAGGAGCAGCAGCAGGCGCTCCTCGGGCGCAGGCCGTCGGCGCAGCCCGTTCCGTCGACCTCGACCTCGAGCAGCTTCCGCAGCCCGCCTCCCGCCGCACCGCCGACGCCCTCGCGCACAACTCCGAGTGCGCCCATCGCAGCGTCTCCCGGCGTGCCGCTCGGCCCCGTCTTCACGCCGTCGCGCCTGTCGTCGGGCTCGAAGGCGTCGCCGAGCCCGCGCGCGCACTTCGGCGGCTCCGACACGCCGTGGCAGAACTACGACCGCGTGGCGCCCTCGCCTACTCCTCCTCCTGCACCCGCACCCGTCGCCTCGTCCTCGCCGACCGACCCGTTCGCGCGCCCGAGCGCGTCGTCGTTCGCCGCCATCCAGAGCGAGCAGCGCGCCCAGGTCGCCGCTGTGAACGCGCACAAGGCCAAACGGTCGCTCGCCGACGTCATGGCGCAAGAGCAGGCCGACGCGCTGCGGCGCGAGCAGGAGCTCAAGGAGGAGAAGGAGTTCCTGAGCTGGTTCGAGGAGGAGAGCAAGCGGGTCAAGCAGGAGCAGCTCGCGGCGGCCAAGGCGGCGGGCAAGGCGCCCAAGAAGGGCGGCACGGGCTCGAGTGCGCCTGCAGGCGGCGGCAAGGGCAAGGGCAAGGCCAAGAAGGCGCCGACGGGCGCGCCAACGCGGCCTGCACCTGCGCTCGCGCCCGCCGTCCCGACGACGTCGCTGCAGGCCGAGGCCCTCCCCTTCACGCCCGGCGCCTCGGCACCTTCGTCCGGGGCATCGACGCCGAAGCGCTCGGGCGGCGGCGGCGCGGGCGCTGGGCGAGGAGGAGGCGGAGGAGGAGGGCGAGGGAAGGGTAAGGGACGGGGAGGTGGAGCAGCGGGTGGGCACGGCGTCGCTTCGCCGCCGCCGCCTCGTGTGTCTGTTTAGCGAGCATAGGTATTCCTCCCTCTTGCACATGTCGTTGTTCCTGGCCGTTGTCGGCGTAGAAGCTGTCTCCCCGCCTCCGAGTTGGGCCCGAGCGACGCTGCAGTCCTCAGCCTCGCTTCGAGCTGGGCTTCGGCGTGCGTGCTCTTGCTCGTCTATGTGAGCTTGTGCACCCCTCGGGCAGTGCACAGAGAGCCGAGGTGTCGAGAGCGGTCATCAGCTCTGCGCGTCCCCACGTCGTCCTCCTCCCTCCGCTCCTTCGCCGACCACACCCTCTCGACCCACGCTGGGGTCCGTGAGAGGGACAGCAGCACTACCAGACCACCACTCGACCACCCGGCCATGCCGCCGCAGAGCCCCTTCCCCGGCTTCGTCCAGACCCCGCACGACCTGTACCGCCAGAAGCGCGACTTCCAGCGGCCCACAGTCCTCAGGTGCGTGCTAGCTCTGTCTCTTCAGCCTCTTGTTCAAGCTGACGAGCCGCCCTCCTCGCAGCCGCTACTCCATCCTCGGCTTCCTCTCGTCCGGCACCTACGGCCGCGTCTACAAGGCGCGCGTGCGCAACTACACGTCCGACGCCTCGCCCGCCGGCCTGCTCGGCACGCCAAGTGCAGCGACACCGGGCAAGCGCCTCAAGCTCAGCCGGGACGAGGGCGACGAGGAGGGCGAGCTGGTCGCGATCAAGAAGTTCAAGCCGGACAAGGAGGGCGAGGTCGTCACGTACACGGGCATCTCGCAGTCGGCATGCAGGGAGATCATGGTGCGTCCCCTCTTCCATCTCCCCTTGCCGGCGCGCCCCCTTGACCGTTGCTGACCCGGGCCCTCCTCCTCGCAGATCAACCGCGAGATCTCGCACGAGAACGTGACAGCGCTGCGCGAGGTCATGCTCGAGGAGAAGAGCATCTACCTCGTCTTCGAGTACGCCGAGCACGACTTCTTGGTGCGTCCCTCAACTCGCTCTCATCTGGCGCCGAGGCGACTCGCTGACTCGGTTCCTCCCGCAGCAAATCATCCACCACCACTCGTCGACTCGCACCCAGCTCCCGCTCGGCGTCCTCAAGTCGCTCCTGTGGCAGCTCTTCAACGGCGTCAGCTACCTGCACGACAACTGGATTATCCACCGCGACCTCAAGCCCGCCAACATCCTCGTCAACGAAAAGGGCCAGGTCAAGATTGGCGACCTCGGCCTCGCAAGGCTGTATCAAGAGCCTCTCCAGAGTCTGTACACGAGCGACAAGGTGCGTGTTCGCTCTCTTGCTCTCGCTCGTCTGCCCGCAAGCTCGACTCGCTGACGCTCTCGCACCCCTCGTGCAGATCGTCGTCACGGTGTGGTACCGCTCGCCCGAGCTCCTCCTCGGCGCTCGACACTACACGCCTGCGATCGACATGTGGTCGATGGGCTGCATCTACGGCGAGCTGCTCGGCCTGCGACCCATGTTCAAGGGCGAGGAGGCCAAGATGGAGCTCGGCGCGAAGAAGGGCGGCGTGCCGTTCCAGCGCGACCAGCTCACGAGGGTGCTCGAGGTGCTCGGGACTGTCGAAGGTGCGTCCTGCAGGTCCTCTCGATGTCGAGTCTCGTCGGTCGCACGCTGACGAGCTTGTCCTCTCGCTCGCAGCCAAGCAGTGGCCCGGCGTCGTGCAGCTGCCCGAGTGGGCCAACCTCTCACGCCTCGACCGGTGCGTCCTGACTCTCTCGAACTGCTCGTTAATCCTCAAGCCCGAAGACTGTGCGCTTTTTGTTCGAAAATCGCCCTGACGCACGGACCCCCTCCGCAGGTACCAGGACTGCCTCTCGCAGTGGTTCAACGGCCGCCTGCCTCGCGGCGCTCCTCCCTCTCTCGCCTACGACCTCATGCGCCAGCTCCTCATCTACGACCCGACCAAGCGCATCACGGCGAGGGCGGCGCTGTGCCACGACTGGTGGGCGCAGGAGCCCAAGCCTCACGTCAAGTGCGTCTGCCCGTCCTCTTGCGCTCCCGCCGCTCCTGCGTTCTCTCAGACGTCCCTGCAGCAGGTCGTAGTCGACTGAGAAGGCCACTGACGCGCTCATCCGGCGTCCGCAGCGCCTTCTCCCACCTCCCTCCCTCGGTCTCGTACCCGCTCCGCCGCGTCTCGCACGACGACGCCGACCCCAAGATGCAGCACTCGACGCTCGGCAGCAAGTACCAGAGCTATGCGGCCGGCAGTGCAGCGTCGCTCGGCATTGGATCGGGCGCCGCGGCGGCGGCGGGAGCGAGGAAGCGCAGCAGGCTCGAGTGAGGTGAGCGAGCGGGGCGGGTCGGCGAGAAGGACTTTCTGGACGTGCGGCACTCTGTTGATTGTACATTTTCATGCAACGAGGCTCTGTCGGTCTACTTAAGGCGTCTGCACCTCACCTTTCTGCGCGCCGAGCGCCCCCTCCTCCTCGCCGCTCCCTCGCTTCCTCCTCCTCGCCTCGCCCGCCAAGTCACTGCCTGCGGCTCGTCGAGGTACCGACGCCTCGACGAGGCTCCTTCTCTCGCCCTCGCGCCGTGAGCGGGCGGTCCTCGGACGACGACGAGTGGCCCTGCGAGCTCGAAAAGCCGCTGTCGTCCTCGTCCTCGCGCCCGGCCGGGAACCCCTTCCTCGCCCTGCCCTCCTTCCACGCGCTCAGCTCGTCGCGCAGTCCCTCCTCCGCCCGAGCGTCGCTGTCCTGCCGCTCGAGCCGAAGGTTCCACAGCTTTTCGCGGGTCCGAGCGCTCTGCTTCACCCACTCGGCGTGCCGCTCCTGCTCCGACTCGTCGCCGCTGCTGTGGACGTACTTGTCGAGCGCCGAGAGCTTCTCGTCCTGCTCGGCGGCGTGAGCGTCGAGACGGCGCGCGAGGGCGCGGCGCGGGAGGACGGGCAGGTTGGACGCTCGGCCGGCGGCCCGAGCGCGCTCGCGCGTGAGCGACGCCTCGTACGAGTCGGCGAGTTGTCGTCGCGCGCGGTCGGTCTTCTTGTCGCGGCGTATCGGCTCGTCGGCGGCGTCGATCGGCGAGCGAGGAGCGAGGGAGGCCGAGCGGCTGTGCTGGGAGAGGAGCGAGGCGACGCCGGCCTGCGTTGGGTGCGGGAGGAGGTGCTGCGGCGAGTCGGGACGTTTGTCGTGACGGTACTTGAGCCACAGGTAGACGATCTGGAGCGTTTAGCGGAGGGGAGAGCGCGAGAAGGTGGGACGAAGGAGGAGGGAAGGCAACTTGGGAAGGTCAGCTTCGTCGCTTGCTTTTGTCCGAGAGGAACAGAGAGAGGGCGACGCACAAAATGATCGAGCGTGAGAGCGAGAACGACGTTGACGAGGAAGGGTGCCTGCCCATAGACGGCGTCGCGCGTGTGCGAGACGGTCAAGATCGACTGCGACCGCGAGAACAAGGGTCAGGCTTGCTAAGCTCGGAACGGGTGGCAGACGACGAGGAGGGGACGCACGACGAGCATTGTGTAGTTCTGCGCAAGGAGCCAGCCGAACATCCACACGCTCACGTGCTCGAGGCCCTTGTCGCGCACGATTTTGCGGATCTGGACGAGCCGAGGAAAGTCTGTTGCGGGCAGGCACCATCAGCGTGGCGCACGCACAAGCTCGAGGCGAAAAAGAGCGCGAGGACGCACTGTAGAGAGCCGTCCCGCCCAGCGCTGTCCCCCACCCGATCCAGCTCGCCGTGCTGTGCGGCGGCTCGCCCGGCTCGAGCGCCGGCTTGCTCTCGCGCTGCGCGACGTCGAGCGCACCCCAGACGGCGAGCCCGACGACGAGAAGCGCAGCGAGCACCGTCGCGTTGACCCTTGGGCCGTCGACGTCGGGCATGTGCCGAGCGACGAAAGCGCGCGAGCGGGTCCGTGCGCCGCGCCGCTTCTCGTCCGACGAGCCGTGCGGCACCGGCGTCGCGCCCCAGCCGACGTCCTCGACCTCGGCGTCGACACCTTGATCCTCGCCGACGCTGACGGGCGTGTGCGTCTTGGCGAGCTTGCGGCGGGTCGCGCAGCTCGTGCCGGGCACGAGCCCTCGCCCAATGGCCATCTCGACGAGGATGATGCTGCAGCGTGCACGGCGTCAGCTCGTCGTCTTGGCGAGAAGGTGGAGGAGGAGAACGAGACGCACATGTCGCCGACTGCGAACCAGATGGCCGAAAGCTTCTGCGTCTCGAGCGCGCCGTGGATGTACATGCCCGCGAGCTGCGCCGCGTCGCCGAGGAGCCACAGGACTAGCATCCAAGGATGGGGACCGCCTGCACGAGGGCAAGAGTCAGCTCGGCTCGTCGAAGTCGACCAAAATGAAGGAGAGCGGACGCACCCGTGGGAGGAAAGCCGGCGAGAAGGTAGATTTGCGGGAACGCGCTCCACAGCGAGCAGCCGACTGCGTGCGAGAGGGTCGGCTCGATCAGCTCAGCGTTGCTGCAGCTCGACGAGAGCCATGGAAGGGAGGGACGCACAAGACAAGTAGCCCGTGAGGAGCGACGCGAGGTCGAGCGCACCGAGAGCCATCCTCGACGACGCTGGAGACGAAGCGCAAGAGCGAACTTTGAGCAAAGCGGCAAGCAGTAAGCTTCGAGCACGCCACACGTTGAGACCGAGCCTCTCGGCGAGCACGATTTGATGCGGACAGGAGGGCGCAGACGCGCAGACGGACGCCGTCGACGGACGCCGAGCTCCTCGGCCGCGCCGGCTCGCTCGCGGCGCAACTCTCTGCGCAGAGGCAAAGGTGAGATGGCACAACAGGCGACGTTGCAGACGCGAGGGGAGCTACAAGGTCAAGCGGGTCGAGGTGGGAGAGGGAGGGGCGGAAGGGAAAAGCGGTCCAAGCGGCTCGTGCGCACCTTCTCCTCGCTGCGGCGCGCCTCGTCGTCCTCGTTCCGGCGCCGCGCTAGTGGTACTCACCGCAGTACTCGCAGCACTCGATGCACGTGTCGTAGTCGAGAGCGACGCGCTTGGCCGTCATGGCGGCTGAGAGCGTCGGGAGCTGGTCCGTCTCGCGGACGGGTAGGCGGCCGAGGTTGACCTGGACGAGGTGAAGCATGGCCTCGAGGAGCTCTGCGACTCGCCGTTCGGGAAAGATGGCCTTCTGCCAGTGAGGCGCGACATTGAGCGACAGAGCCGGGTTGTCGGCGAGCCAGATCGAGCCCGACGCGATGAGGATCTGCAGGTTGGGGCAGTGCTGCGCGAGGAGCCCGACTCGCTCGACAGAGAGGGCGCCGAAGTTGAGGATCGTGAGGCGCTCGAGGCGCGGGAAGAGCTTGGCGGCCTCGGCAGGGAAGACGGGCCCGTCGAACCCGAGGCCGTAGCCCGCGTACTGGCGCGACACGTGGTCCCGCCACGCGCTCGACAGCTTGAGGTCCATGAGCGAGGTACCTGCGATCTTGAAGAGGTGGAGGAGGTCGGCCTGCGAGACCTTGGCCGGAACGAAGAGGTCGAGCTTGCGGAGGACGCCGACCTGCGCGGAGAAGAAGGCCGCGAACGGCTTGAGGTACTGGGCCTGGGGCCGCACGCGCAGTATCATGTTCTCGAACGGGTGCTTGAGCTGCACGCTCTGCTCCTCGATCGCCTTGCGCGAGACGGTGCAGTCGAGGCTCGACAGCTCGACCGTGTTGAGGCGACAGCCGGCGCGGTACAGGTTGGCGAGGACCCTGAGGGCGAGCTCGGCCTCGAGGAGCGAGCTGGCCGAAAGCTTGATGTCCTCGAGCGATGCCATCGACGGGCCGAGCGCGCGGTGCATGGCGGTCGCCTCGCTCGTCGACTGGATCTCGACCGAGACGGCGCGCAGGGCCGGGCAGGCGGCGACGATGCTCGCCTGCCAGGCAAAGACCTTGGACGACTGGCTGCGCAGGTCGAACGCGTGCGCGCCCTTGGGCGCGGCGACGATGGCGAGACGGCGGCACCAGATCTCGAGGCCGTGCAGGCTGCGGACGATGCGGCCGACGACGCCGTTGTTGCGCGAGAGGACGTCGTACAGTGCGATGGCGCGGTCCCAGGTGACCTTGAGCGTGACCATGAGCGGGATGCTGGCGAACGGCGCGCGGTACAGGAGGCGGCGGCCGAGCGGGAGGAAGGCGCGCGAGGTGCGGCACAGGACGAGGGCCAAGTCGCGCTCTGCAGGAGGAGGAGCAGGCCCGTCAGCGCCGCTCGAACGTTCTGCTGTTGACGCAATCGAGGTGGAAAGAGGACGAACCACGGCGTGACCGGCTGTGCTCGTGACCCTCGAGGGCGAGTTGGACGATGTGGTTGACGACCTCGAGCGGGAGGTGGGTGAGCACTGTGCGGTGGGACAAACGAGGCGGGAGATAAGAGTCAGCTGTCAATGCCTGCCGTAGTAGCCCGAGTGCGGCTGTGGGTGCCGTGATGAGGCTCGGCGAGCGAGGTGCCGGCGGGGAGGGGGGCGACGAGATGGGCTCGCGCTGGACGAGCCAGCGAGAGGAGGGAGAGGGTCGCACGTACTCTTGGGGCGAACCTTTTGGGCTCAACAGGCAGCCTGAGCCTAGCGAGTGACGGGCTGGAACCAACGAGAGCTTCATCTCTGTCAACCTCGCCTCGACCTCCGCCGCTCGCCTCTCGCTCCTCATGGGACCCGCGCAAGAGCCCGAGCCTGCTCAGCAGCAGCTCGAGCAACTTTTGGCCCTCCGCGAGCGCCTCACGCGCGACGCCAAGGGCTCGAGGGGACCCGCCCGCCCGGCCAACCTCGACTCGGACCCGCAGCCTCAGCAACAGCACCAGTGCGTCGACCAGTCTCGCCAGGGAGTGTTGCACAGCTGCCTCGAGCTGACCCGCCCCCTTCCCCGCCTCGCAGGCCTCTGAGCTACGCCGACGCCCTCGCCCTCGTCCTCCCCTTTGCGACCTCGCCTCAGCAAGCCGTCCAGTCCGCCACGGCCAAGGCTGCCAAGGCCCCCATCCCGACCACGTCCGCCTTCGAGGCCCTCGACTACCTCCTCCTGCGCGCAAAGGCCGTCCTCACTGCGCGAGCTCACCCCGACGAGCTCTCGTCCGTCCGCACCGACCTGTCGCTCGACGCCCTCCTCGCCCTCGCCACCAGCCTCTACGTCACGTGGGACAACCACATCGCCTCGGCACAGCAGCGCCTCAAGTCGTGCCTGTCGACCATCCTCGCCCTCGCCGCACCGCCCGTCCTCGACCTCCCCCAACTCGCCCGCGCCCTCCAGCAAAAGGTCCTCGCCGACGCCTACGACAGCAAGCGCGGCCTCCAGGTCTTCGACGTCCTCCTCCGTCACACGGCCGTCGACGACTATGCCGCCTTTGCCGCGCCGCCCGCCGCAGGCGAGCCGGGCTCGACCGACGTGCGCGAGGGCGTCGTGCGCCGGTTCCTCGTCGCCATGCAGCAGAACGAGGAGATGGCGCCCGTCATCGGCAAGGTCGCCCTCGCGTGGATCGACAGGTGCTGGGCGTCGGCACCGGCATCGGCGTCGTCGGGCGGCGGCGACGAGACGTGGTGGGTCCGCCCTGCGCTCGCCGCGTGCCGCCGAGGAGACGCGCGCACCCGCCACATGGTGACGACCTACGTCCTCGGCGGCGTCTTCTCGAAGCGCAGGACGGGCTTCCGGGCCCTCCTCGCTGCCGGCGGGTACCTGTTCGACGGCGAGTCGAGCGCGGCGAGCATGGACGAGCAGGATCTCGAGACGGCGCTCGCCATCCTCAAGACGGGCAACGCGCTCAACCTCGTCGAGCTCGATGCGTCGCCGGTCGCGTCGACCGACAAGGCCGCCTCGGCGAGCAAGATCGCGCTCCCGACTGCGCTCCTCGCCGCGTGCCTGCACCACTCGTCGACGACCCTGCGCACCTCGGCCATGTCCCTCCTCGTCCACTCGGCCTCGTCATCGCTCCTCTTCCCCTTGTCGACCTTCCCCCTCCTGCGCGCCTTCTACGCCTACTCGCTCGGCGACGACGAAGGCGAGTTCCGCATGTCGACCATCTCGCTCACGGGCCGCCTCTTCGTCCGCCTGCGCGACTCGTCCTGGCGCGCCCACCGCACCGTCGCCAAGGGCAAAGACGGCGTCGCCGCCGCCGAGCAGTACCTCGAGACGGCGCAAGCGTGGATCGCCTGGTTCCTCGACCTCGTCGCGCGCGACAACATCAACCCGGCGAGGCCGTACCGCATCAAGATGGCGTCGCTGCGCATGCTCGACCTCGCCCTCAAGGCGCGCGTCGACCCTCGGTACCGCGCCGACCTCGACGGCGCCGCCGAGGCGGGCAACGAGGGCAAGGGTGCGAGCGCGAGGGACACGACGACGGGCTACTCGTCGTACCGCAAGGGCACCCGCACCCAGACGCCCTCATTCCAGGCGCAGCACCGCCAGATCCGCGACCATGGCCAGGCGACGACCGGCGCATCGAGTCGCCCAACCACGCCCTCCTCCTCCTCCTCCGCCGCCTCCTCCCCGGCCGCCCCACCTGCCGAGCCCGACTTCGGCTGGCCGTTCGCCATCGACCTCGTCAACGCTGCAACGACGCAGACCCTCCTCCGCCAGCTCCTGTCGACGTACACCGCCCTGCGCCATCTCGTCATCGCGACGCTCGAGCGCTTCCCGGCGCCGTTGCCCGGGTACGAGGGCGTCGACGGCGCCGAGCGCGCCAAGCACGAGCTCCTCCTGCCCGCTCTGCGAATGATCCGCAGCGGGCGCGAGGCCGAGGCGAGCGCCGGCGCCGGCATCGTCGGGCTCGTCTGGCGCAAGTGGGTCCTCGAGGGGCTCGAGGCGGGCCCGAGCGCTCGCGCCGCCGCCGCCTCTTCGTCGTCGGCGCCGGCGTCTTTCACGCTCGGGCAGGTCGGCGGCTGGCAGGAGGGCCCCGAGACGCTGTCCGGCCCGCGCGGGTTCGCCTTCATCTCGTCGCTGCTCGACCTCATCGAGCAGCAGCTGTCGCACTACCACGCCGACCTCGCCCAGGCGGCCGCCGCCGCCCCGATGCACGGCACGCTCCTCGCCCTGCGGCACCTCTTCGTCTCGATCCCGCCGCACGCCCTCGACGGCGAGCTCCTCTCGACGCCCGACGAGCGCCGCGCCCTGTTCCACCGCGCGCGCGACGTCGTGCAGCGCGTGTGGGACGTCACGAGCCCCGTGCTCGCGGCGAGGGCGCCCGAGGGCGGCGCGGCCGAGGCGGGCGACGACGAGGGCGAGGCCGACAACGAGGAGGCCCGTGCGATCCGGTTCGAGCGCGAGAAGAAGCGGGCGGCGACGGCGGCGGGCGCGGCGGGCGCGGCGTACGTCGAGGGCGAGGAGGAGGACGAGGTGGCGCAAGGCTCAGGAGGGGCGCAGCACAAGATCATCTTGAGCGCGTGCTGGAGGGCGATGAAGGAAGCCGGGTGCGTCTCGCTCTCTCCCTCCGTTCCCCCTCCCGCTCTCGATCCATTCATCCGCTCACCGAGCGCGAGCTGACGTTCTGCGTTTACAGTGAGCTCCTCGAGACGATCCTGCGCATCCCGTCGGAGCTCGACACGGCCTCGTTCCGCCAGGTCTGGAGCTACGACGAGATCCGGGCCATCGGCGAGCTGTTCGGTACCTGGCTGCGCCTCGCTCGTCACCGCGGCACGGTCGCCAACCTGCATCCGTGCTACACGCGCTGCGCGGCGGCCCTGCTCGTGGCGGGCAAGGAGTGGCCCGAGGTCGGCAAGCTGCCCGAGCAGTGGCTCAACGTGCGTCCTCCTCTCCCTCGATCTCTCAGCCCTATTACTCGGGTGCACGATGCTGATATCGAGCGTGTGCGCGCAGCAACACCTCGAGGACATCGTCTCGGCGCGCATCTCGATCACTCGCCGCTCGGCCGCCCTCCCCTTCATCATCCTCGGCCTCCTCCTCACCATCCTCCCCTCGTCTCGCCCGACCTTCGACTCGGCCTTTGCCCGCCTGTTCGAGATCGCCGAGTCGACCACGCTCGACATCACCGACTCGTCGCGCGTCCACGCCATGAACACGATCCGCACCGTCTTCCTCGACGCCAAAGGTGGCCTCGCTGCGGCACCCTACGTCGAGCGCGGCTTCCTCGTCTCCATCAGTCTCTTCTGGTCGCCCAAGTCCGTCTGAACGTCGTCGCACCTTCTGTCGGCACCGGTATTGACTCCTCTTCCTCGCCGCGCACAGCTGGATCTGCCGCAACGTCGCCCTCCTCCTCTTCGCCACCCTCATCACGCGCGCCTTCAACGCTCGCCGCACCAACCTCGACCGCAACCCGGACAGCCTCGCCAAGCGCCTCACGATCGACGACTTCTTCGGGCGGTACCCTTCACTTGAGAAGGTCCTCCTCGCCGAGCTCGAGCGCGGCTGGCGCGAGAGCCAAGACGCTCAAGCTGTACGTCCCTTCTCGCTCACTTCACCTCGTGCCTTTCCAAAGAGGCGTCATGCTGACTCTGGAACCGCACCTGCAGTCGTCCAACCTGCACTCGCCGCTCTTCTCCATCCTCATGCTCTTCTCCCTCCTCCAGACGCCGCGCCGCACCCTCGACTCGGCCGGCTCGACAGCAGCGTCGTCGTACTCGGCGCCGTTCCTGCCGATCGTCAAGGCGTGCGCAAGGAGCCAGGTCTGGAAGATCCGCGACGCCGCAGGAGACGCCCTGACCGGGCTCGTCGCGCCCGACGAGGTCGGCGAGACGGCATCTCGGCTCCTCGAAAGCATCGAGATGGACAAGGCGAGCATCTCGGTCAACGAGGTGCGCTCACGTCCTCCACCTCGTTCTCCTCGTGCAAGCCGAGCAAGCTGACCTTCGTCCTCGCTCGCCCGCAGCTTCACGGTCGGCTCGTCCAGGTCCAGCGCTTGCTCTACGCCAACGTTCTCCTCTCGAAGGAGGAGCAGAAGCACGGTGCGTCCCTCGTCGCCCCGCCTAGCTCGAACAGAAAACTGACGGGCGCTCCCTTCCGCAGCCTCGGCCGTCTACCTCCGCCTCGTTTCCTCTATCCTCCCCCCGGCAGCGACGGCAACCACACCTCTTCGTCCCGCCCTCCCCTACGCCATTCTCTCCGCCTTCCTCCTCATCGCTCTCCGACTTCCCTCGGCCCTCTCGTCCCCGACCTCGCACCTCGCCGACCTCGCCCTCTCATACCTCTCGCAGGCCGAGAACTGGGCCGTCGAGGCCTACCACCTCCCGAGCGCCGAGGAGTTCCTCCGCTCGAGCTGGCAGGTCTTGTACGCCTCGGCCGGGTCGGTCGCCGAGCGGGCCGCGCTCGCCAAGGGCGGCGTGCAGGCGCGCAGCATCGAGGTGCAGCGCGCTGCTCTCGTCGCGCTCGAGGAGCTCGGCACCGACGCGGAGCCCGCCGCAGAGCTCTTGTCGAGCGTCGTGCTCGACGGCACGTACGCCGGCGACGTGCGCGTCCGGGCGGCCGAGCTCGTCCGGACACTCGGCGGCGCAGGGCTCGAGTCGGCGTCGTACCAGGCGCTCGCGGCGCTGCACGAGGAGACGCCGATCGTGCCGCTGCGAGAGGCGGTCCTGCCCCTGTTGGCGGGTACCGCCCGGAGCGAGGACGAGCGGCGCTCGGTCCTCCAGGTGCTGCGCACGGCGAGCAACGTTGACGAGGTGCGTCTCGTCCATCCTCTCGTGCTCTCTTGCGCATCTTGAGCTGACGAGCTTTCCCTACGCCCGCAGTCTGTCGAGTCGCGAGAGGCCGCCTCGCTCGCGCTCCTCGCCCTCTCCCCGCACTCGTCCCTTCCCGCCGCCCTCGCCCCCTCGTACCTCCACCTCGTCGCCCGCCTCATGCAGGACGACGACCCAGTCGTGCGCGAGAACGCCGAGAGCGCGTTTGGCGCGAGGCTCGTCGAGGGCAAGGCGGTCGAGCGGGCGGTGGAGGAAGGCGGCGAGCCGACGAGGGACTTGTTCGAGGCCGAGGCACGAGCCGAGTTTGGTGCGTCACTCTCTCTCTCTCTTTCTCCGTCTCTCTCGAGGCGTGCAGAGACTGACTCGCTGTTACAGAGCGCGACCTGTCCGCCCTCGCCAACCCGACCTCGCTCCTCTTCGCGATCGAGCGGTCCAACATCTTCATCGACTTTGCCGTCCTCGACTCGCTCCTCCTCTCGTCCTCGTCACCGTCGTCGGCCGAGGCACTCGCGGCGCTGCGCAAGCTCAACGAAGCGTGCAAGAGCCTGGACGAGGGTCCGCTCGAGACGGGCGGGAACGAGCTCGTGTCGCGCTGGGCTCGGTCGTGGGTGCAGCGGCTGGACGTCGCGCAGGGAGAGGAAGCCGAGCAGCAGGACGAGGCGGTGCGGCGGTTGAGGGGCAGCGCGTAGACTCGCGCGGAGAAAATAGAGCCGCGTCTCGGACTTTCTCGTCGAGCTCTCTCATCGCCGGCGCTCTGAGAGGTCGTTACATATTGACTTTGCACATGCACATACATGCCCGAGAAAGGTACAGGGAGGCCTTACTGCTCGTCACGTCGTCTTGCGCCTCGTCGCCGTCATCTTGAGCGGCTCGGCCTGCAGATTGCGCTCGTCAGTTGTCAAGCTCGGCTTCATTCGTGCGACGAGAGGAAAGAGAGACGCACCATCGAGAGCGTGAGCGCGCCCTTGTACATCGGCGTCGGGTCCGTGTCGGACATCTTGACGTTCTCGAGATAGCCCGGCGCGAACTGGAAGTCGAACGCGCGTAAGAGATCGGCGAGGACGGCCGTGCCCTCGTACAGGGCGAGATTTTGACCTGTAGGACGACGAGGGAGGGTCAGGACGAGCGAGGGAGGGTCGCAGCGAGGGAGGAGACGGACCGAGGCAGCTGCGAGAGGTGGCCGAGGGGCTCGTCAGCACGCGCTCACTGCTTCACCTCGACAGGCACCGGCCGTGACAGAGATAAAGAGAAAGACGCACACTCGATACCCGCCGTTGAACGCGTGGAACTTGTACTGGCTCTCGCGCTTGAGCGACCCCTCGCTGTCGAGCCACCGCTCGGGCTTGAACTGCGCGGCGTCCGGGCCCCAGACGGCCGGGTCGCGAGCCATCGCCCAGTCGGACCAGAAGACCTGTGTGGGAGAGAGGAGAGGCGTGAGCGAGAGGTCGAGGAGATGCAAGGAGAGAACGAGGGAGCGAGACGAGGAGGACGCACGCAGTCGCCCTTCTCGATCCGAGGCCCGCCATTTGGCAGCACGTCGTCGCCGACAGCCTCCCACGCGTTCTTGGGCACGCTGCGCACACACAGAACCGCACGAGGAGGTCAGCCTCTGCGCAGGAGAGCGAGATCCGCGGCAAGTCCGGAGCGTGCACGGACCTCGGGTGGAGGCGCAGGCCCTCCTGGAAAACCGCCGTCGTCGTGCGCAGGGCCTTGAACGACTCGTAGTCGACCGAGCCGAGCGAGTCGACCTCGTCGCGCAGGGCGGCGATGTGTTGAGGCTGGCGGAGGAGGTGGAAGAAGGTCCAGGAGAGGGCCTGCGCCGTCGTGTCGCTACGAGCGAGGAAAGGCGTAAGCCTCGTCGCTCCGGTCTCGAGCGAAGAGGAGGGGAATGCGAGAGAGAGAGAGAGGCGGGGACGCACCGTCCAGCGATGATGAGGTTGAAGATGGCGTCGCTGCGGGCGAGATGAGAAGGTCAGGTCGAGCGGCTCGAGCGGCTCGGTCGAGGGCGGCGAAGGACGTACCGCAGCATCTTGCGCGTCAAAGGTGCACCGTTCTCGTCGCGCAAGGCCATGTAGAGGCTGAGGAGGTCCTTCTCGCCGGCCTCCTTCTTGTCGGCGCCGGTGAAGTTGCCGAGGCCCTCGCGCTCGCGCTCGTCGATGACGTTGTACGCGAACGCGTCCATGACCTTGATGAGCTCGGCCATGCGGGACCGGTTGCCGTTGAAGACGTCCATGATGGGCCACAGCGGGTTGGTGAACCGGCCGTTGGCGATGACCTGCGCCTCGTCGAACGCGACGGCGAACGGGATCTGCTCGTCCGTCTCGAGCGAGAGCGAACCCAGGTCGCGCCCGAAGGCCATCTCGGCGAACGAGTTGAGCGTAAAGCGGAAGAAGAGGTCGGCGAGGTCGAACGCTGCGGGCGGGAGGAGCGAGTCAGGTCGAGCTCGAGAACAAGGGGGCGAAGGGCGAGCTGAGCGGGACGCACTCTCTCCGCGGTCGGCGTGTCGCCCGATGATCGTGACGAGCGTGTTGAGGTTGCGCTCGAGCGACGCCGTGATGATGCCCTTGAAGTTGTTGGCCGTGAAGATCTTGCTCGTCGCCTTTCGTTGAGTCGACCAGGCGGGCCCGTCAACGCAGAAAATGCCGTCACCAAGTAAAGGGGACAGATTGCGATAGAAGGTTGGTCCCTTGACGTAGTTGGAGAAGTTGGTCTTCTGGACGTGCTCGAGATACTGCAGGAGGAGGAGGTCAGGGTTCGTTCGGGGCCCTGGAGAGCGTGCTCGGGAGCGCGCGACCGGCTCGACGACCGGCGAGTAGGGCGAAGAGAGATGAAGATGTAGGGAGGGTAAAGGAGAGGCGATGGGGAGTTGAGAAGGCGAGGATGATGGGTGCGAGGAGAGGGGAGGGGCGCGAGGAAGAGAGGCGGACGTACATCAGGGCGCGACACCTCGATCATGCGCCGGAACGGGACCGTCATCGAGACGGCGCGCGAGCTGTCCTTGGCGAGCTCGTAACCGTACTGGCGGCGGACCTCGAGGAAGCGGTCGTTGGCGCGGTCCTGGTGCTTGACCATGGTGAGGAGGTCGCCGATGAGCGGGTAGCGCGTGCCCGGGACCTGGTAGAGGTCGGGACGTGGTCGAGTGCCGATGGCGCGCCCGTCGCGGTAGTGGTAGGCGACGGCGAGGATGGCGGCCGTGAGGGCGAGGGCGACGACCTGGAGCGGCGAGAGGTCGACATGTGCGAGGCGGGATTGCAGGTCGGCCATGGTGCCGAGCTGTGCTGAGCTTGTGCGAGTGCGAGGGCGGAAGGAGAGGGGAGACGGAGCGTCGAAGCGGGGAAGAAGCTCCGGCAAGGTCGGCGAGGTCGAGCGAGCGGGAGACAGCTCGGCAGAGCAGTACTGTCTCTCGGGCTCGGGGCCAGCCAGCCCGAGCAGCAGCTGAGCCCGAGGGCGCAGCGACGGCGCACCTCGTTCCGCAGAACTCGCAGAACGCAGGGCGAGCACGTTGGGCATCGGGTACGAGGAGCGGGGTCAGCTGCCTCGCAGCTTCAGGGCACAATGCGGAAGCCACCGTCCCGTCTTGCGATGCGGGGACACGGCGACAACCGCTGTCGCGCAGCAGCTGGCCGAGGCGGGGCTGCAGAGAGGGCGGCCGGTCGTCGAGGCGGCGAGCTGGACGAGGAGGAGGGGAGGCCGCATCGCTCGAAGTGCGGCAGTTGCTGAGCCGTGCGAGCTGTGGAGCTGCAGTGCAAAGGCCGTACGCGTCTGGCAAGTCCCGCCAGCTGCTGCAGAGAGCGACAGCCGGCTGCGGGGTCGACGACGAGACGAGGAGGAGGACGAGGTGTCGTCGCTCAACTCGCCCCTCCCAGCCTCTGAGCCCGCTTGCTGGACTGCAGAGAGCTCCTGCTACCCGTCGAGCAGCCCGCCATGGACGACATCTACGCCGCGTTCAGCGAACAGCTGCAGCGCGCTCAGCAGGGACAGGTCGACCTCCTCGCCGAGCACGACGGCCTCCTCACCCGCTGGGGCGAGCTGTGCGACGCCCAGTGAGTCCACGTTCACTCTCTCGGACGTGCTCACCCATAGCGGGACCCGCCTCGAGGCCGCGTCGCCAACCTCCTCCTCCTCATCACCCACTGACCCCGTCCCTCCCCCCCCTGCAGGCTCCAGTCCTACTCGAACGACCTCGACACCGAGGCAGTCCAGACTTGGACTCTCGAGCGCAACACCTGGGCCCTCGTCCAGACCCTGTACTCGTACGTCGTCTCTCTCACTCGCCCTCCCTCCTCTCCCTCCCGCAGGCTCACGTCCTCTCTCTGCCCGCAGCGAGCGCCTCAGCGATGCACCAGCCGTCCCGTCCTCGTCCAAGAACCCGTACACGCCGCCTCAAGTCGTCGCACAGCGCCTCGTCCAGGGCGACAAGCCTCTCGTCGAGCTCTCCGTGCGTCGCGCTCTCACACGCTTCCCTCCTCCACGACGACGCCGAGGAGCCCAGTGCGACGCGGCTCCATCTTCTGCAGACGGCTGACGTTGCTCCCCTCGTGCAGGCCATCCGCGACTGGCTCCACGACCCGACCTCGCTCCGCCCCGTCGAGATCCGCCGCGGCTACCTCCCCGACACCAAGGCCCAGCTCAAGCAGCTGCGCCGCACGGGCGCCAAGGCGCCCAAAGGCCTCGTCACGGCCCTCGACCCGGACTCGCTCGTGCGCGCGCGCGCCGCCGACGACGGCGCCCGCCTCGAGCACAACGACGCGGCGTACGAGCGCGCGCTCCTGCGCAGCCTGTTCGAGTACGTGCGCGCAGGCGAGCTCGACCTCGCCATCGACCTGTGCCGCCAGTCGGACCAGTCGTGGCGCGCTGCGGGCCTGTCGGGCGGCAAGCTGTGGTTCGACCCGGTCCTCGCGCCCGACGACGAGGACGACGACGACTTTGCGATGCTCGACGGTGCCGAGCGCGACAGGAGGGTGCAGGGCAACGCCAACCGCCGGCTGTGGAAGACGATGTGCAGGAAGCTCGCCGCGACCGTGCGTCCTCCTCCCCTTCCTACCTTCCTTCAGGGCTCGCCTGCAACCTCGCGCGCTCGTTCGCTGACTTTGCTCCTCGCCCCACACACACGCAGACTTCTCTCGACCCGTACGAGCGCGCGCTGTACGGCGCGCTGTCGGGCGACGTCGCGTCGGTCCTGCCCGTCTGCAGCACGTGGGAGGACGTCGTGTGGGCGCACGCCAACGCCCTGATCGAGTCGCACGTCGAGGCCGGCCTCGCGAGCTCGCCCTCGGGCCGCTACTACCAGCGCGGCTCGGTCGCACCGCTCGACCCCAAGACGACGACGCTCGACCCTGAGGACCCGCTCGTCGGCTCGGCGGCGCAGGGCAAGTCGGTCCGGCAGGAGCTCGAGGACGTGTTCGAGCAGCTCGTCAGGAGCGACCGGGCCGAGCTCGCTATGGCGGCCAAGAACCCGTTCCACATCAGCCAGGCGTACCTCATCGTCGGCAAGGTCGAGTCCCTCCTCGAGACGTTTGTCGAGCGCCTCGAGTCGGCCGCCAACGAGACCGAGGCCGAGTGCGTTCACGTTGCCTTCATCCTGAGCGGACGGGCTTCCTCTGCTCGCTCTTGTCGATGTCGACCGGCGCGCTGACACCGCTGCCTTCGCAGGACCCTCGCCCACCTCCTCCGCTTCTTCTCGCACCTCATCCTCGTCCTTCGCCTCCTCGAGCAGCCCCTTCCCGCCTACGCCGCCAACCGTATCCTCGAGGCCTACATCCACGTCCTCGAGGCGCACAACCAGGACGAGAACCTCATCGCCTACTACGCGAGCAACCTCGAGCAGCAGAGCGCCGTCGAGAGCTACGCCCGCTTCCTCCTCAGTGCGTCGAGTCGTCCTCTCCTCTCGCTACAAGGTCGAGCGACGAACAGCCGCGCGGCGCTCGCCGCGTACGGATCGAGCGAGACGGACGCTCACCCGAACCTTCCTTGCGCGCAGCCTTCGGCCCCGACTCGGACGTCCACTCGAGGCACGTCGCGCTGCGCAAGTCGCGCGAGCACGGCCTGTCGCTGCCGGCGATCGCGCGTCGCACGGTCGAGCTCGTCCTCTCGTCGTCGCTCGCGAGCTCGCCGCTGGGCGCAGCGCCGCACGCGCGCACGATCGAGGCGTTCGCGCGCGTCGATGCGGCGCAGATGGAGCTCATTCGGAGCCTCGAGTGGCTCACGGCTGAGAAGGAGACGTACGAGGACGCCGTCAAGGAGGGGAACGCGCTCGCGAGGTGGTTCCTCTGTGCGTCCCTCTCTTCCTCGCCCTCGCCCTCCCTTGTCGCCGCTCGACGGGTCCCGCGCTGACGCAGCTGCTACCTCTTCTCCTCGTACAGCAACCGACGCACCGCACGCCGCCCGGGAGCTCCTGCGCCGCCTTCCCGCCGACCTCCTCTCGGCACTCGCCGCCGCCCCGGTCGGCGACAGCGAGGCGGTCCAGCTCGACATCCGCGAGCACCTCGACTACGTCGCGCTGTTCAACTGCCTCGAGCTGCAGGCGAGGTGGGCCGAGGCATGGGCGAGGAGGCCGAGTGCGAGGTGCGTCGTCGTCTCGCTGCATTCCGTCTTTGGCGGCGACCGTACGACTCGCTGGTTCGCCCGTACACGTGCTCGCGTCGAACTGACGCCCTGCACTCTGCGTCCGCAGCGCCAACAAGCTCGAGATGGCGCAGTACCGCGAGCTCATCTCGGCCCACGTCGACGACTTCTACAAGGCGACGCTCGAGCTCCTCGAGGGCGAGTGGCTCAAGCTCGACGGCCTCGACGCTACCATCGACGCTGCAGGTGCGTCGTCTCTCTCCTTCCTCAGGCGAGCGTGCGCTTCCCCGTCCTGACAAACTCGCCCATCGTCCACGCAGCTTCTCGCCGCCAAGCCGAGCTCGCCCGCATCCGCCGCCTCATCGTGCCCGACCTCGTCTTCCGCCTGCACCACGCCCTGTTCGAGACTCGAACGCTCATCCCCTCGTGCGTCTCGCCTCGTCTCTCGTTCCCGCTGCTCGAGCCTCCCACTGACTCTCTCTTGCTCCTCTCTCTCTCCTCCTCCTGCAGCAACCTCTCGCGCGCGCTCGCCCTCCCCAACCTCGTAGCCGACGAGCGGCACGAGCTGTACCGCGAGTTCATCCCGCTCCCGGGCGCAGGCGCAGGCGCGCTCGGCATCGAGGCGTACCTCGACGAGGTGCGCGTCGCGGCGCTCGCGAGCCTCGAGATGGGCATGGGCCCGGTCGGCGTCGGGGCCAAGGCGGTGCGGTAGTCATGTGCGAGTAGGTGGAGGGACTACCGGGCTGCAAGGAGACCGTTGAGCAGGCGCTGCTCTGCAAATGAGAGCGGGGGATCTGAGGCGGGTCGAGCGGGCTCTCTCCTGAGAAGCTTTCTCTCTCTCTTGCTGTTCGGGACCGAATTCTGGGTGTGTGCATGCTGCGAGAAAAGGCGCGACAAGTGCGGAGAACCGAAACGAGGGGGACGACGACGACGAGGAGGAGGAGAGCGAAGCGCAGCACCGCGCGCCGAGTCGGCCTCACCTCGACCCTCTTGCGCCTCGCCGACCCAGCCTGCATGGTCCCCGACGCGTAGACTGGGCTGTACCGCACCGACATGCCCGCGCACTCGCCCACGAAGCGCTCGCCGCCCCTCGTCTTCGCGACACCCGCATCGCCTCCAGCGCCCGACCCACGGCCGCCTCGCCCCGCCCAGCGCAGCAGCGCAGAGCTCGACTCGAGGCCACAGCCCACCAGCATGCACCCTCGACGATCCCGCCCTTCGTCGCCCGACCGCGCTCGCTCCGCCGCCTCATCGCGCTCCTCCTCCCCCACTCGCACCCGCCTCGGTTCCCTCGCGCACCCGCAACCCGCCGAGGGCGGCTACGGCGACATCGAGCACCTCGTCGACCTCCCGCCAGACGCCCCGCCCAACCGGCACGACCTCTCGCAGGACCGTCGCCCCTCGGTCCTCGGCTTCGTCGAGCCCGCGCGGCCCTCTTCTCAGCGAGGGCGCGACCGCAAGCGCAGCTTCATCGGCGGGCTCGGCTTCGGCAGCAGCAGCGGCACGAGCGACCACGAGGCCGGCTTTGGGCGCAGGAGCTTCCTCTCGCGAGGAGGAGGCGCAGGCGCTCCCCTCGGGCTCGAGACCGCCGCGGAGAGTCCGTCAGGGGCAGCGTTCGGTGGTACGAGCCCCTTTCTCTTCAGCCCTTTCCCTCCTTGATCCCTCCTCGAATCACCCCGCCCACCAAGGCGAGCATGCGGCGCAGCGTCTGACGTATCCCCGACTCCCAGCAGACTCGACCTCGTCCTCGCCCTCGGCCCAGCCCGCCGTCGCCCCGCCGCCTCGAAAGGCCTCGGGCGGCACCAAGCGCCTCCTCCGCCGCGCAAAGAGCTTCGGCACGAGTCCCGTCCTCGGCGCGACCAAGGACGGCACGTTCGCCTCGCCTTCCCCTCCGACTTCGACCAACCCTCCCACCTCGCCGCACATCGCCAGCTCCCTCGCCCCGCCAATCCCCATCCCCGTCTCGTCGAACTCCTACCTCGCCTCGACAGAGGGCACCCACTTCCCCTTCGCCCCCTCGACCCTCTCGCTCGACGGCAGCTCGCGCGCGTCGCCCATCCCCTCGTCCTACTCGCACTCGGGCGCCTCGACCCCGCTCACGCCGCACAGCCCCTACTACCCGCCCTCTCGTTCGTCCTCGTCGAGCGCACACGCATCGGCGAGCGCCAGCACCATGGTCCTCCCCGAGCCGGTCCCGAGCCAGCCGCACTGGCTCTTCGCTCCTGCGCCGAGCCACCCGCCGACGGCGCGCCGCTCGAGCGAGCGCGAGCGCGAGGCGCGCGCACACTCGAGCGGCGAGGGCGTCGCAGGCGGGCGGCGGCGGTCCGCCGACGAGCGGCCCGTCTCGACCGGCTCGTCGTCGAGCAAGGGCAAGGAGCGGGCCGACGGGCGGTCCGGCAGCGTCCCGCCCGCTCCGACGGCCAAGCGCAAGATGCGCAGGGCGACGCTCGGCGGCTTGTTCGGGCGCAGGGAGAGCAAGTCGGCGGCAGCGGCGGCGGCGGAGGAGGCGCGCCGCTCGGGCGAGGGAGCGGGGCCGCTCGGCGTCGACGGCACGGTCGTCTACGACTCGCCGACGGGCTCGCCCGCCCTCGGTGCCTTCTCGCCGGCCGGAACGCCCGGCTACGAGGGCCAAGGCGGCGAGGGGACGATCCCCTCGCTCCCCTCCCTCCAGCTGTCGCAGAACCCGTACCGCATGTCGTGGGCGTTCGGGCACGGCTCGCCGGCGTCGTCGCCCGAGAAGGCGCGCACGACGCGCACCGACTCGAACGCGAGCCGGGGCTCGCGCCCGTCGCTGTCGATCACGACGACGCCGGTCAGCACCTCGCCCGCCAACGCGTCGCCCATCGACGAGAACCTCCTCGTCGCGCCCAGCCCGGCCTCGGTCGTCGCGTCGAGCCGACCTGCGCTCGGCTCGGCCCAGACGATGCCGCTCCCGCCGCCGCTCCAGCCGACCAAGTCGAGCGACTCGGCGGCCACGCTCCTCATCCGCAACCCGCACCAGACCGCCACCGCCGCCTCCCCAACGTCACCTTCGACCCCTGCGACGATCAGCTCGCTCTCGCGCGGCGGCCTGAACGCCTCGACCCCTCCCCTTCGCCGCGCCAACTCGTACGCGCCCTCGTCGTCCTCCTCGCCCCGCCTCCCCTCCTCGACCCTCCCCATCGTCCCCTCTCCTCTCTCTTCGCCCTCGAAGGAGCCGCCAGACCCGCTCGGCACGTCGTCGGCGACGAGCCCGTCCGCCTCGAGCCCCTCGCTCGCGCGCACGCTCATCCAGACGCGCGCCGCCCGCTCGCACAGCGACGCGTCGGACCGACGCTCGCCCGCCTCGCCGGCGACGTCGCCCTACATGGGCGCGCGCGGCATGGTCGTCGGCGGCATGGGCATCCCACCAGGCGGCGGCGTCTTCGCCGGCGCCGGGCTCAAGGTCGGCCAGTCGCGCCCGACGACGTCCGAGGGGACGAGCCGCGGCAGCATGTTCGGCAGCCTCGGCAGCTTCTTCTCGTCGTCGTCGGCGACGTCGATCGGCGCGGCGCACGAGCAGCGGGACCGCGCCGCGAGCTACGGCATGAGCCGCTCGTCGTCGGCTGCGACGGCCGCGTCGAGCGGGACGCCCTCGGCCTCGCCCGGGCTCGGCGTCACGAGCGCAGCAGCTGCTGCAGCCGACGTCAGCGAGTTCGGCGCGCTCTTCGACGGCAGCGGCGGCGGCGGAGGCGACCGGCGCGGCTCGTCTGCGCTCGTGCGGCCTGGGAGCGGCCGCAAGCGCGGCCTGAGCGTCGGCGCCGGCATCGGCAGCTTCTTCGGCGGCGGCAGCAGCGCGAGCGGCAATTCGCTGTCGACGAGCGCCCAGAACTCGCCGAGCAAGCTCCTCGTGCAGCAGCAGCAGCAGCAGCAGTCGGGCCGTGCGCGCTCGGGCAGCGCGTCGAGCTCGGGTACGCACGGCTCGACGGGCGTGCCGCTCGACCTCGCGGCGTCGTCGGCGTCGGGCGGGCGCATGCGGGCCCTCACGGACCCGAACCGGCGCTTCAGCCTCGCCAGCTTCGGCTCGGGTTCGGGCTCGGGCTCAGGAGGGCTCGCTCCACCCGGCGCGGCGGGTGGCAGGCCCTCGACGGCCGACGGCGCGGTCGGCGGCGGTACGCGGTCGCGCGGCAACAGCGTCACGAGCGGCTCGCCGGCCTCGGCGACGCCCGCCTTCGCTCGGGCTGCGCCCAAGGTGCGCAAGGCGCCGCCGGCACGGATCGACGAGGGCGAGACGCCCGACGAGTACGTGCGGCGGCTGCTCGAGGGCGAGAAGGGGTCCGTGAGCCGGCGGGCTTCAAGGGTCGAGACGGACGAGGACGGCGGCGCGCAGGAGGTCCTCGAGGACGGCTCAGTCGGCGTCGAGGGGAAGGACGGGCTCGCCCCGAGCGTGGAGGAGGACGGCGGGAGCGAGCCTCTGCCGAGAGGGGAGGTCACCCGAGTTCTCGCCTCGAGGTGCGTCTGTCTCCCTCCCTCCCTCGCTCGCTCGTACGATCCCGCCTGCTGACGCTCGTCCTCATGTACACAGCTCCGATTCCTTCCACCTCGCCGCCCTCCAGGCATACCTGCGCCTCTTCCCCTTCGAGCACCTCGCCCTCGACATCGCCCTGCGCGCCTTCCTCTCGTCGGCGTCTCTCCCGTCCGAGACGCAGCAGATCGACCGCGTCATGGAGGCCTTTGCGCGTCGCTACTGCGAGTGCAACCCGGGCCTGTTCGGCGCCGCGCCCAAGAAGCGCGAGGTTGGCGACGAGGGCCTCTCGACCGAGGGGGGCACGAGCGACGACGGGCGGTCGGGCCTCGGCCCCAGGCGCGACGGGCAGGAGGAGAGCGACATTCCTTACGTCCTCTCCTTCTCGATGGTCATGCTCAACACGGACCAGTTCAACCCGAACGCTAAGAGCAAGATGTGCGTCGCCTCTTCCTCTCTCTCCTCCTCTCCCTTTCGACAGCCCCTTGCTCACGCTCCACCCCTCGTGTGCAGGACCAAGGCCGACTACGTCAAGAACACGCGCATCGACGGCGTGCCGTCCGAGATCCTCGAGGTGCGTCGTACGGCCCCTCGCTCGCAGCCAGGTTGCCGCTCAACTCACATCCTCCTCTCGTGCTCGCAGTACCTGTACGACCAGATAACCGCGGCACCATTCGTCTACGTCAACGACGACGAGCCAGCAGCGTCGCCCTTCTCACCGTCGGCCTCGAGCACTTCGCTCCTCGGCGGCAGTCTGGGTCCGAGCGCGTCGTCAGCAAGCTTTGGCACGCCGAGCAGCAGCGGCTTCTTCGGCTCGGCGCCGAGCAAGAACCGGCTCGACCCGTACCACCTCATCGCGACGGGCCAGACGCACCGCTTCAAGGTCGACGTCGAGAGCGTCATCCCGACCAAGAGCCCGTTCTCCTTCACCGGCACGACCGGCTTTTTCGTGCGTCCTCCTCCCCCTCGTCTCGTCGCACGCCTCACCTTCGTTTTCTGCGACTGACTCTTTACCTCTGCAGGACGCGACCAAGCTGCACGCCCTCTTCGCCCGAGCGCCCGTCCTCCAGATCAGCAACCGTCCTCGCTCATCGTCCAAGTCGCAGGCGGGCCAGATCACCGCCGTCGCGCCCTACTCTCCCTCGCCCGGCGCCTCGAGCTCGGCGATTCCGGCTCACCTCGCCGGCGCGCCGCTCGCGCCGACCGTCAGCAACGGCACGTTCGTTGACCCGCCCAAGAAGAAGGACCGCCCGCCCGTCTCGACGCTCAAGATCACCAAGGTCGGCCTGCTGAGCCGCAAGGACGACCTCGCCGAGGGCGGCAAGAAGGCGGCGAGCAGGAAATGGCGAGGGTGGAGCGTCGTCCTGACCGGCAGCCAGCTCCTCTTCTTTGTGCGCTCCCTCTCCCTCTCTCGCGTCTCTCGGCCACGGCTCTCGTCCCTCTACCTTCCAGAGACTGACTTGTCATTGCCTCGCTCGCAGAAGGACCCGCACTTTGCCGGCTCGCTGCAGCGAGCTCTGCAAACCGCCGCCGCTGCCGTCGAGCCGAGGGCCGACGACCACGAGGTCCTCGTCTACTCTTGGCAGAGCTCCTTCAAGCCCGACGCCGTCCTGTCGCTCGCGCACTCGGCCGCCATCTACGATTCGGTGCGTCGGCGTCGTCCTCTCGTGCTTCTTGCCCTTCTCCTCACTGCGGCCAGCTGACCCTCAGGCTCTCTCCTTCGTGCAGACATACTCAAAGTACAGCAACGTCTTTCGCCTCGTCGCTCCCGGCGGGCGACAGTACCTGTTCCAGGCGCACGACGTCGCCGAGCTCAACTCGTGGCTCCACGCCATCAACTACGCCGCCGCATTCAAGACGGCGGGCTTGCGCATCCGCGCGACGCTGCAGCATCCGCCCTCGCTCTCGTCCTCTCAGCGCACTACCCCGGCGCCGGCGTCGCCTCGGTACAGCGCCTTTGCGTCCGTCAGCCTGTCCAAGTCGGCGAACGGCCACCCGGACCTGCCGCCGGCGCCGGCTCGGCTCGTCCGCAGCGAGGCGCTCGGCTCCCTCGCCAGTAGCGCCGGCTCGGTCTCGGCCAAGGGCAGCCTCGCCGCCGAGGACGAGGACCCAACGATCGGCCCGTCGACGGCGCCGAACGGCGGCGGCGGCGGCCATGGCGACACGCTCGTCCTGCCCGTCAGCCTGCAGCAGGCGCTCGCCGCCAACGGCGCCAACGGCTCGAGCGCGACCGACGACGACGACGTGCCCCTCGCCGAGTTGGCGACGCCGAGACCGCCCGACCGAGCCGCCTTCACCTCGCCGCCGACCCCGACTTTGCCGGCGCGCGCAGACCTGCTTCGGGTCCGTCTCGCTTTCTCTTCTTCCTTCCAGCGCTCGTCAACGTGCACTGACTCTCTCCCCCTCGCTCGCGCAGGCCAGGATCAAGCAGCTCGACGCCGAGATCCGCACGGCCAAGGAGGCCCTTCAAGCCGACCTGCGCTTCGCCAAGCACCTCGCCGTCCTCACGCCCTTCCGTCACATGACGCGAGAGCGTATCCTTGCCGCCCTCCCGCCGATCGAGAAGCGCGTGCGGCATGCCCGGATCCAGTGCGTCGTGCTCTCCCTCGTCTCAACCGGCTGAGGAACCTCTCGTTGACTCTCTCTCCATCAACCTGCAGGCTCGCCAAGCTCGTGTGCTACCGCGAGGTCCTGTCTCGCGACCTCCTCGTCGAGGACCGCGAGGCTGAGCGGCTGCTGCGCAAGCAGTCGCTGCATCGGTCGCACAGCCGGCGCACCTCGTCGCAGCACCGCCCTCAACGCTCCCCTCCGGTCCCCTCTCCCCACACGACTCTCTCGCCGCACGCCACCATCAAGGCGCCGAGTCGCTCTTCCGCTCTGTCGCGCCCGTCGACGTCGCTCCACCCCGACTCGGCCGCCGCCGCCCAGGCGAGCGACACCGAGTACCACCTCGCGCGCAGCTCGTTCGAGTCGACGGCCGACTCGTTCTCGAACATCGCGAGCGATGCGCACCCGCTGTCGCTCACGGACGACGAGCTCGACCGGCTCCAGGCGCGCGCGGCGCCGCCGCTCATGCAGCGCAGCAAGACCGAGACGGACTGGGCGTCGGTCCCGGTGCCGCTCGCGCCGCTCGAGCGCCTGTCGCTTGGCGGCGACGGCGACGGCGACGTGCAGGGCGCAGCTGGGCGCAGCGCACTCGGCGGCGCCGAGAGCGAGGACGAGCTCGAGGTGCGCGAGGGCGGCGGCGAGACGCCCGTCAAGCGGCGGTCGTTCGCCCTTCCCTCGCCCGCCGAGGGCCCGGTCGCGCCGCAGCGAGCGACTGGCTCGCCCGATGCGCTCGTTCCGCCTGCGCTCGAGCAACGGCACTCGCACTGAGCGGCTTTGGGCGTCGCCCCCACCTGCCGCGCTGTGCACAGACACTCCCTCCCCCTCTCTCCCTCGTTCTCGCAGCCAGTCACGTCCTCTATTGCAGTCCACTTGTTGTAGCTGTCACTGTAACGAGAATCAAGAAGGAAGAGTGCGAAGAGAGCGGTCGTGCCTTGGCTTGCGAGCGGCTCGTCCTCTCGTCCTCCACCGGCCCTCGAGATGCAGCCTCGCCGCCGCCGCGAGGCATCGACGCAGTCCGAGTGGCCTCAGCTGTCTCTGCTCGCCGTCTACAGCGAGACGCCCGTCCTCGCAGAGGCCGACAAGGGCGTGAGGCTCGACGACGCGGCGCTCGAGGCGGCCAAGGTGCTCTGCCTCGTCTCGCCCGGCGGCGAGGAGGTGCTCGAGGGTGCGCGTAGGGGCAGGGTCATGGGCACCGTCATGGGCGTGGCTGCGTTCGCTCGGTGCGTCCCTCCCCTGTCGAGCTGTCGCTTCTCATCAGCCAGCGCTGACGAGTGGGGGAGCGCTCCTCTCTGTCCGCAGCACTCTCGGGCCAGAGGGCCAGGAGGCGGCCAGGGCAGTGCACTCGAGCAAGAGGAGGATGCTCTGGTGCGAGGTCGAGCCAGGCTTCTTCGTCCACGCTGTGCGCTCCTCGTCCCCCTTCTCCTCCGCCGGCTGTCGGGTTCGCGCGAGCCACAGCTGACCCTGCACCCTCCCAGACTATCACCCTGCCCCGCTCATCTCGACACTCTCGACGCGCCTCGGCCGCGACAACCAGCAGCTCGGCCAGCACCTCGGCCCCTACCTTTTCCCTCGACGACGACGTCCTCCTCGCCGACCTTCGACACGCTCACCGCGAGTACCGCCTGCGGCATGGCACCCTCGCCGCAGCGCTCGAGATGGATGGGAGGGAGCGGCTCGTGGAGCAGCTGGACGAGTACTGGACGGACTGGACCGAGCGGTGGGACGTGAGCGGCGAGCGGGCACCAGCACCGTTAGAGCGGGTCCTAGACGTTGCGTCCTGCTCCGCTCTTCCGTCCATCCCGAGTGTACCCTAAGCTGACGATCTGTCGAGCGCAGCCCTGCCAAGATGCAGCCTCCTCACCCCGTCCACCTCGCCCCAGCTCCTCCCCCTCCTCACCCAGTTCGCCGCCTCGAACCCCTCGACGCTCCCCATCCTCCTACACGACTCGACCGTCCTCAGCCTCCCCGACCTCTCCTCTTCTACGCGCGCGTCGCGCGCCGACCACACGCCGCCGCCGCCGCTCGTCGACGAGGACCTCCTCGCCCTTGTGCGGTACCTGCACCGGCTCCTCCCGCCGCGCCGCTCTCTCGCCGTACACGCCGCGTCGAACGGCCTCGGCGACGCCGCTGCGTCGGGCACGTCGTCTCTGGGCGCCGACAGCGCGTCGGCAAGCTCGTGGGCCGCGCCCTTCTCGTCGCTCGCGAGCGGCATGACCTCCTTCCTCGCACCCCGACCCATGTCCTTCGCCCTCTCCACGCCCTCGTCCTCTTCATCTCCACCCCCGCCACCCGTCGACTCGCCCGCCGCGGCCCCACGCGCCGCCAAAGACGCTCGCGGCAAGTCGCTCCGAGCGGGCTTTGCCGCGCTTCGGCGTACCGAGAAGGACGTCGTCGCCGAGCGGCGACTCGGCGAGGACGTCCCGACGTCCAGCGCCGGCGAGGAAAAGCGTGCAGGCGTCGGGCTAGGAGCGGGCGCGGCCGCGGGATGGAGCTTGAGGAGCGTGAGCGGGAGCTGGTCGAGGTTGGGCTTCGGGACCGGGGCTGCCTCGCCGCCGGCCGTCGCCAAGGCGCAGGCGGAGGCCGCGGCGCAGGACGATGCCGTCGTCGCGGCGCAGGGCGCGCGAGACGAGGCGGCGCTCGAGTCGCAGCCGGCCGAGGGCGGCGCACCTCGTCCTCCCCCCTTGGCGCCCGAGCCCGGCACGGCCGGGGCGGGCGCGAGCGAAGCAGACGAGGGGCGTCGCTCAGGGCCGACGACGCCCCTGGTCGAGCTCGCGCCGTCGGTCGACGTCGGCGAGCTCGCCGAGGCGATGGGGGCGTCGCCCGCCGAGGAGCGGACCGAGGCGGCAGCGCTCGACGTGGGCGCCGCGGCGCATGCGGGTGGCACGAGCGAGGAGGGCGGCGAGCCGACGGAGCGGGAGAAGACGTTCGAGCTCGTGTGCGGCGGCGAGGAAAAGGGCGAGGACGAGGTCAGGTTCCACTTGCGGCGGTACGAGGTGCGTGCTCTTTCTCCTCCTCCCCTCCTCCTCTCCTCTCGAGAGCTCTTTCTGACGTCGTGCTCATTGCCCTTCGCAGCGCGGCGCCCTCACGCTCGGCCTCGCCATGATGCCCAAGACGGACACGGCCGCACTCGCCTGGCTCGACTCCCGCGCCGAGCGCCTCCTCGAGGCCGTCGAGTCGCTGCTCGAGGTCGTTCAGCCACCCGTACCGTGCGTCGAGCTCTCTCTTTCGATCCTTGGCCGAGCGAGCTGTCCCTGACGCAAGGCGACGCACGGACCCACAGGGCGTACCCGCAGCAGCACTTCGTCCAGCGCGGCCTCTTCGTCTCGGCCTTCTCGCCAAGCGCATCGTCGTCGACCGACGCTACGACCGGCGCCGCTGCATCAGGAGCCGACGCGACCTCGTCGACCGATGAAGAGCTCGCGACGACGGCGGCTCTCCTCGACGCCTACCGCTCTCTGCGCTCGTGCGTCCACCTCTTCCTCGCTTTTCTCGCAACCTCATACCATCGTTCGAGCATGATCTGACCTTCTGCCCTGCCTGTCACCGTCACGCAGCCCAACCGTCCCCGTCCTGGAGTCACTCACTCGCCTCGCAACCCCTTCGGCGCCCTGGATCGTCCACCGCCGCACCGATGCCGACTTTTCCGCCTCGCCTTCATCGACATCGTCATCTGCGTCGCATCTCGCCGGCCGTCCGACAATGGCATCGAGCGCGACCGACGTCTTTGCCGTGCTCTGTGGGCCGAGTGCGGGTGCGCCGCGCAAGGGCAAGGGCGGCGAGGGCAAGACCGGTGGAGGGGCAGGGGCAGGAGCAGGCGGCGAGATGAGCCTCGTCGAGGCGGCCGACGAGGTGAGGCGGCTCGTCGCAGCTTACGGTGCGAGGGCCTGAGCGCGCGCTCGAGGTGCAACGTCGGCACTTTTCCTGCTCCTGTAGCTCTCCTCTCTCTGTCTCTCTCTTCTTCTTATGACCTTCTGACTGAGAGACCGAGGAGGCGAGGCGACACGGAGCGAAATGGACTCTCGAGCGAAGGAAAGGAAAGGTGAGACCGTCACGCCTTCTCTTCTCACGCCGCATTTCTTTTTCGCGCTCTCGCTGTTACCGTGTGCGCGAGCTAGGCGGATTAAAGGGCTTGCATCGAAAGTATGCACACTCGCACAAAACGTCTAGACAGGCGAGAGGAAGGAGAGAAGCTCGAAGTGCGAGGACCAGGCAACGACGACGGCGAGCAGCGCGAACAGTGCGACCGCTTCGAGGAGGAGGACTGCGTGGCTCGACCATCAGCTCGTGAGCATTTCGCAGAGAGGACAGAGGCACGCACCGATCGAAAGCTGCCCGGTGGCCTTGACCGCCAAAGACGAGCCGCTCGAGCTCGCGAGGTGTGACCGCGTCGTCCAGGTCGTGAGCGGGCCGAGGAGGCTCGACGACATGAGCTTGCTCCTCTTCTTCATCTTACTGATGTTGAGCCGCCGCTTGCGAGTCGAGGTGGCGCTGGAAGTCGTCGGCGAGTTGACCTTCTCAAGTTGGCCGTCCTCGCCCTTCTCGCACACGACGTCGAGCTCGATCGTGCTCGTGCGTTCGAGCTCGACCTTCGACTCGAGTCGACGTGCCTTGACCGCCGCGAGCTCGCGGAAGCCGTCGCACAGGTCCTCCATCGCTCGCCACCACGAGCGCTTCGAGGCGACGAGGTGCGAGGCCGAGCCCATGGCGCGGCGGTGCGCGTGGTCGGTCGTGACCGAGACGAGGAGAGAGCGGTAGAGAGAGACGGCGAGATGGTAGGTGGGCGAGGTCGAAGAGAGGAGGGCGTGCGGGTCCGAGGGGATGGAAGGGGTCCGTGCGGCGGCGGTGGCGGTGGTGGAGGGGAGAGGCGCGCTCGCGCCGGCGGGAGGGCGCAAGTCGTTCAGGTCGAGCAGCAGACCTGCACGCGACGAGGAAGAGTGAGTGAGATGCGATGAGTGTGCGAGAGCGAGAGCGACGCACCGGTTCTGCCGTGCTCGACGAGGTCCGAGACCCCTTCTGCTCGCAGGCCGACGACCGGCAAGCCCGACGCCTGCGCCTCGCTGACGACCTGCCCGAACGTCTCGGTGCTGCAGGTCGACGAGTCAGTACGAGCGCGCGCGGCTGGCTCGAGCAGGGAGAGCGGGAACGAGGCGCACAAACTTGGGAAGGCGAAAATGTCGGCGCTCGCGTACGCCGCCGCGAGCTCCTCGCCCTTCTTGAAGCCAAGGAAGAGAGCGTCGAGCCCGTACGACGCACACAGGCTCTCGACCTCGGCCCTCGCCGGCCCGTCGCCGACGAAGACGAGCTGGCATGCCGGCCGGCCAGCCGTCAAGTCGGGCTTCTCGAGCCCGCGCGCGGCGTCGATGAGCAAGCGCAGGTTCTTCTCCCACGAGATGCGGCCGACGTAGAGGATGGCGAGCTTGCTCGGCGACGATCCGGCGCAGGAAGGAGGAGGGAGAGGCTGAGCGGTGTAGGGAGGAGGAAGGACAAGGGCGGGAAGGTCGTCGGCTGAGAGCGAGGAGCGAGGCTCAGTGGCTGCGAGGCGAGGCGAGGGTCGATCCGGGTCGAGGTCGAGCGGCTCGACGCCCCAGGACTGGCGCAGGGCAAAGTCGCGCGCCGCGGGCCGGAAGAGGTCCGTGTCGACGCCCTGGAAAGCGAGTCAGCTCGACCCTTGGACCGAGCGTAGAGGAGCGAGGACGCACTCGAGGCCACAGTCGCACGTTCTTGAACCCTTGGTCGTTGAGCATGCGCGCCGTCGACGGCGACGGGCAGAACGTCAAGTCGCAGCCACCGTGCAGGGCCCGCTGCAGGCTCCACATGATGGGCGTGAGCCACGAGAAGCCAAAGAGGGTCGCGTACCTGCACAAAGATGCTCGTCAGAGAGGGTTCGACGAGCGCGAGGGAGAGATAGAGGATCGGCACGCACATGGCGAGGTTTGTGTGGTACGAGGAGAGGAGCGGCGTGTGCGGGAAGTAGTACTGGATGGCCGGGATCGTTCTGCCGGGCCCGGTCGTCAGCCTCTAGTGCACAAGCACGTCGAGCTATAGAGAGAAAGGGTGCGACGCACTGCGCGCAGAGCCAGATCGGGTCGACGAACATGACGAGGTCGGCGTCGAACTCGCGCAGCTTGCGGATGAAGCGAGGGCGCAGGAAGTTGAGCCCGAGGCCGCGGTACACGCCGAGTAGTGGGATGCCTGCGAGCGCCGAAGAGGGAGCGGCGTCAGCTGGACTCGTCGCAAGGAGACGACGCTCGGGCCTCGCGCGCACCTTTCGTCGAGACGACCTCGGCGCCGGCGTACGACGTCTGCGAGCACGCCTCGACCTGGTCAGCTGCAGGACAACCTTGAGAAGAGCCTGGAGGGAAGGACGCACCAACGGCGTCGAGGGTCCGAGGACGAGCGCTTCGTGCCCCTCGGCCTGCAGGTGCTCGAGCAGCATGGCCAAAGTGCGCGTGACGCCATCTACTTTTGGGAGGAAGTTCTCGGTCACGATGGCGATGCGCAGCGAGCGCGACGAGCGCGCCTTCTCGAGAGAGTCGAGGTCGCGTCCGGAAGGTCGAGGCGCTGATGAGGAGGAGGGACCGGCGGCGGCGGCGGCGTCGGCGGGCATGGCGAGCTGGCGAGTCGATGTGAACCGTCGAAGCAGAGGTAGAGAGTCCAGCAGAGCGGCTCGCGAGAGCTGTTGCAGCGAGTAAACGGTGGGCAAAGGCGAGAGAACGTGCGGTGCGTAGCCAATCAGCGTCGACCGCGAGCCGAACGAGCTCCTTCTCCTCAGCCCGTCGACCCTTGCGCGGCTCGCCGTTGTGCTAGCGCCGAGTGCTTCATGCTTTCGTACTCGACGCAAGGTCCGCGAAAGAGGCGCAGCGAGGGAGAAGGCGAGCGAGCGCTAGCGAGCCCAGCTCTCCTCCTGTCGAGCGCTCTCGAGCCCTCTCGAGCGTTCCTCTCCGCAACAGCTCGCAAACCATCGTGTACGAGCCAGTAACGAATGCAAGAGATGCTGAAAGTGCGAGAGGCGCGCAGCCACCTAGGTCGGGCGCAGCCTCGGTCGTCAAAAAGTGTCCGTTCCCCTCCTCCTCGCCGGTCCATCTAAAGGAGCGCAGCGGCGGCGCCGACGAGGCCGAGCGCACCGGCGCCGAGCGAAACGACGAGCGACGAGGCACCGCTCGAGCCACCGGCCGACTGGGACGGGGCGCCGGCGGTCGTGGTGCCGGTCTGCGAGCCGGTCGGCGAGGCGCCCGACGAGCGCGCCGAGCCGGACGAGGCGGCGGACGAGGAGGCGGCCGAGGACGAGACGGAGAGGGTGGCCGTGTTCTGCGAGAGACGATATGAGGCGTCAGCGAGGAACGCTCGATGAGGAGCAGGAGGAGCGAGAGGGAGAGGGGGACGCACGACAGCCTCGGTGGCGGCGACCGAGCCGGTGGCGTCGCCGTTCGAGACGGTGAAGAACGACGCGGCGACGAGCTGGAGGCCGGTCTCCTCGACGTAGTTCTCGACGTACCAGTGCGACGGGGGCGTGCCGGCCGTCGAGAGGTTGCTCGGCGCCTGGAACGACTCGGGCTGGGCGAACATCAAGAACGCGTAACGGTGAGGGCCGGTGCCGGCGATCGGGCCCGGCGCGGCGTAGTTGGTGATGGCCGTGCCGCCCTCGGGCATGAAGGTGAGGTTGCCCGAGGTCGGGGCGGCGCCCGTGAGGCCGTTGACGAGGAAGTGGCTGCGAGCGGCGGCATCGAGCGGTCAGTCTCGAGTCTGGCCGAAGCAGGCCCCCTCCAGGCGAGCAGCAGCTCTCCTGTATGGTACCGGGCAGGAGCAGGAACGGCGAGACGCACCGGTAGTTGCCCTCCGAGTCGGGGTCGCCGAGCGAGGAAGCATCGGCGAGCGCGAGCGTGTAGCGCGAGGTCGAGTTGAACCAGGCGACCGTGTCCTGCGCCGGGGTGACGTAGACCTCGGGAGCCTCGCTGACCTGGTCGACGCTGTAGGCCTGGCCGTTCCTGCGAGAGGAGGAGGGCGGAGATTCCGGGGTCAGTCCCTCGCTCGCTCGCTCGCTCGCTCTCGAGGAGAGGGAGAGGGGGACGCACTCGATGATGCCGGCACCCGGGTAGACGATGGTGAGGAGGGCCTTCGCCTCGAGGTCGATGTCGAAGCCAGCGTTGCTGCAAACAAGGAGGAGAGGCGCGACGAGGCGCGTGCCTCGGTCAGCTCCCACGTCGCGAGGAGGGGGGCCAGGGAGGGCCGCAGCGGCTATTTCAGCTGGTCTGGAGGGGAGAGAGGAGACGCACCCGCCCTCGTCGAAGCCGCTGTTCTCGTACTGGGCGTTGACGAGCTCGAGGTCGAGTGCCGAGGCCGAGCTGGGGATCGACTGAGCAGAGGCCGTGGCGGCGAGGGCGGCGACGGCGAGGGCGAGAGGGGCGATCGAGGCGTGCATGTTGCGATGTGTCGAGTGGGCGGGTGGAGGGAGGGAGCGAGCGAGAGGGAGAGAGGGGCGCGGAGGAGAGCTAGAGGGGAGCCGAGCGAGCGAGCGGAGACGCGAGCGCACGCTTGGCGCTCTCGCAGGGGCCACTGTCTCTCACTTTGCGCGCTGCAAGGCACTCGTGCGACACTGCAAGCACACGCACTGTACACGCTACAGACAGCACACAGAGAAAGAGAGCTCGGGGCCAGAAACTCACCCGGCTCGTCGTCGTCGCCCTCGGACCTCCTCTCGACCGGGCCCTCCTCAAGCTCTCCTCCTCGTCAAGCCCTCCCTCCCGCCGACGCGCCTCACTCGACGAACGTGACGTCGCCGAGGCCCTGCCCCTGTGAGAAATGCGCCTTGATCTGGTACCGCCCGCCCTCGGGGTAGTTCTCGTTGTTGCCCGGCCCGAACGCCGCCGCGCCGTGAGCGTCGAGGCGCTCCTTGACCGAGAAGTGGAACGACGGCGAAGGAGGGAGGTGACGGCCGCGACCGTTGTTCGAGCTGCGCGCGAGGGAAAGGAGAGCGTCAGCACGAGGATCGGCTCGAGCGAGAGCTCGAGAGAGAGAGAGAGAGAGAGAGCGTCGCGCACGCACCGGATGCTCCACCTCCTCTCGTTCCCCTCGGCGTCCCAGAAGATCTTGACCGTCGGGCTCACCTCGAGCAGCCACCAGAACGCCGTCATGGCCCTCGTCCCGACCCGGCTCCACCAGTCGGCGAGGCGACCCTTGACGCCGCGCTTCTTGCGCTCCTCGGCCGGGCGCAGCTCGAGCTTGAACGAGACGTGGTTGGCGCGCGGCGAGAGGGCGTCTGCGCTCATCTCGGGCGACGGGCGCGCGGCGAGGAAGACGGTCGCCGCCATGACCTCGTCGACGTCCGGGTTCTTGTCCCTCGCGCGGCGCAGGTACGCCTCGAGCGCCTCGTCGTCGCCCCTCGACGCCGAACCGAGCGTGCGCCGCGCGCGATCGACGAAAGGGGCGAAGAGCGGGTTCTCGGCGACGCGCGCCGGGTCGACCTCGAAGCCGGCCTCGACCGCCTCGCGCAGCATCCAGCGCAGCGACAGGTGCGAGAGCGCTGGCGTGCGCCCGCCGTCGTACTCGAACTCGCCGCCGCCGACGTTGCTGTGCGCACCGGCGAACCAGACCTCCTTGACGTCCGACGCGCGGTCCTGCGGCTCGCCGGCGAGCGCGTCCTCGTAGATCCAGGGCTGCGGATAGTAGCGGGCGCGCGCCTCGTCGAGAGCGAGCGCGTGACGGAAGGTGCGGATGTACGACGCGCCGAACGCGAAGGGGAGGGTGCGAGGGATGACGGCGCCGACCGAAGCGACCGTGTCCTGCGAGCGCGAGGTCAAAGTCAGCGGGCTCGACCCCTCAGCCCCGAACGAACCGCCGAGAAGAGACAGGACGCACCCAGACGCCGACAAAGTGCACCTCGACGTCCCTCGAGAAGGTGCGCTTGAAGCCCTGGGCGAGCGTCTCGACGCCGGGAACGAGCGGCGTGTTGGCCTTGCGCTTGTAGATCGAGAACGCGAGCGGGATCGTGTCCTCGTTGCCGGCCGGGAGGAGGCCGACCTGCTGGAGCATGCCGGCGAGGGCGCGAGCCGTGTAGGCGCCGCGCGAGAAGCCGAAGAGGAAGATCTCGTCGCCGGGCTTCCAGTGCTGCGGGCGTGCTCGAGCCGAGTCAGCCTGGTTCGAGCTCGACGGGGAGGGAGGAGGGGAAGGAGAGACGCACATCCATGAGGAACTGGTAGGCGCCGCAGATGTGCTGACCGAGGCTGAAGCCGACGGCCTCGTCGACCATCGCGGCGAGCTTGGCGTAGATCTTGCCCGGCGCAAAGTTGGACTCGTGCGTGCTGATCGACTGGCCGATGCCGACCTGGTAGTAGAGGAGCTGCTTGTCGGGGTCCTCGGACGCCAGGGAGAAGAGCGTCGGAATGTTGGTGATCTGCTCGAGGTGGGGGAGCGGGGAGGAGAAGGGGGTCAGCTCGTGCGCTCGAGGCAGCAGGGGGAGACAGGGACGCACACCGCCGGTGCCGAACGTGTTGCCGGTGCCATCCAGGCAGACGACGAGCCTCCTCGACGAGACGCAGCGTGAAGCCGGGGCGGAGCGGAGGTACGCCGGCTTGGGCTCGAAGGGCGGCGGCAGGGCCTTGAGGGGCGGGCTGACGGTGGCGGAGTAGGCCATGGCGAGCTCGATGGTGGATGTGGACCAGGCGCACGAGGTCGAGAGGCGGCGGGAGGCGAGAGGTGCGAGGTCGGCTGACGGGGTGGCTGATGAGCGCGAACGGCCGGAAAGCCGGCGCGCGCGTGGCTGGACGGCGAGGGGCCGGCCCACACAGGTAGCACAAAGCCTTTGGCGAGAGGCCTAGTCGTGCACGAGCCGCGGATGCTGTGCGGTGGACGAGGAGGAGGATGCACAGGCTTGGACCAGTCGGCTGCGCCGAGGACGACGCCTCTCGGCTCGACGAGCGCTTGGAGACGGTCCTCTCGACACGCACGGTAGCACGCAGTCCTTGCAGATTCGCTACGAGCTCCCTCGCCCAGGATGAGGCACTGCCTCGACCCGCACCGCCCCAGTCGCCTTCTCGAACTCGCCAAAGTCGTCCTCGTCGTCGGCCTCCCTCGCCTTGCTGCTCGACGCATAGTCGCCCAGCCCATCCACCTCGTCCAACTCGAGCTCCTCGGCGTCGCGCTGGCTCGCACGCTCGCTCGCGAGCACCGAGTCGCCGTCATCGGCGCCGCGCTGGCTCCCGCCCGTGTTGCGCCGCCTCGCCGGCCCTGCTCGAGGCGCAGCGGCGCCCGCCGACGCACCTGCGCTCTGCGCGGCACCTTGTGCGCCGACAGGCTCGCTCGGAAGCCCGCCGAAGAGGCGCGAGAGCCACCCTTGGCCCTTGCGCCTCGGCTGCCCGGCCTCGCCGTCTTCGCCGCGCTTGCCCGCCTCGAGGTCGACCGAGCTCGCGGCGGTCGTCGCGCGCGCAAAGCCCGGCTTGGTCGGCGAGTCGAGCTCGTACTCGCCCGGGCCGGCCGAGGACGGGTCGTCGAACGGGTTGGGCATGGTCGACGCCGACGAGCCCGAGCGCTGCCGCGGTGCTGACGGCGTCTTCTTGAGCGAGAGCATGACGACGCCGGCGATGAGGACGGCGATCGAGAGCCAGATGCAGACGAAGATGGGCGTACGGTACCTGCAGACGGCGGTGGAGCAGGGTCAGCGCCGAAGCCGCACAGGCTCGACGACGAGGAAAACAGGACGCACGAGTTTGTCTGGTCCAGGTAGACGAGCGAGATTACAAAGCCCGAGATCGTGTACGCGCTGAAGAAAAGTGGGACGACGAGGGTCGAGTCGCCCGACTTGAGCGCGAGGTTGAGCGCGACGACCTGGGCGACGGCGCACACGACGAGGAGGATGACGATGAACCACGTGAGCGGGCTCGTGAACTGGTTGGCCTCGTTCGGGTCGGTGTGGTTGATGGCGCTCGTGACGAGCTTGACGCCCGACTTGGCGAGGACGAGCGTCTGGCCCGACAGGAGACCGCCCGAGACGGCCCAGAGGAACGCCGCGAGCCGCCTGATGGCCGTGTCGGGCCGACTCGCGCTCCACCGCTCGACGTAACCCTTGACGACCTTGCGCACTTGGCCCTGACGGCGGCGCCACGCGTCGCGCGCCGACTTGACCTTGCCGACGAAGCCCTCGCCCTCGTACGGGTTGACGACGCGCCGTCCGCCGCCGCCGTCCATCATGGCGTCGAGCCCGCTGCGGTCCTCGCCGCGCTCGTCCGTGATGCGCGCCATGCACACCTCGTGCACGATGCCGCTCGTCCACCACAGCAGGACCGTGACGACCTCGAGCCCGATGAAGAAGGCGATCCAGCCGCCGCGGCCCCAGAGGTCCTTGAGGAGCGACAGCGACAGGTTGGCCTCGGCGTCGATGCGGTCGGTGCGGATCTTCTGGTTCGAGAAGACGACGACGCCGACGACGCCGACGATGATGACGGCCGTCCCGGCGACGTCCAGAGCCGTGATCGGGATGCCGGCGAGGAGAAAGGCGAACAGGACGTTGAAGATGAGGCTCGACGAGCCGAGCGGCGCGACGTACTCGGCCCGCAGGAACTCGAGCGCGAGGGTCGACCCTATGACCTGCGGGGCAGCACGACGAGGTAGGGTCAGCCTGCGTTCGTCTCGTTCTCAACTGCGTGAGTTCGGGACGCACCTGTGACGCTATGTAGAGGGTATTGCCGAGGAGCCAGAAGGGCCTGAGGTAGTCGGGTCGGCGCTGAGCGGCGGGGACGGCGAGCGAGCGCGCATAGTCGAGCTTGGTGATGTTGAGCCCGAGCGCATTGAAGAGGGACGCTCCGAGCGTAATGAAGAGGCCGATGACGAAGTCGCCCGCGCTGCAGGGGGTTTGAGAGTATGAGCCGTTCGTCCTCGAGGTAGGCCGACGGGGAGGACGAGGTCGCCTCGTCGCTCCCATCTGGGCGGGCGGGGATAGACGGCATTGGAGCGCACCTGTATGTTCGAGGCTGGTACAGGTCTGTCTGATTCTGCATGGCCGCTGCCGCGAGCTAGACGTCGCCGGTTGATGAGTCGATGAGGCGGTGCGAGGACGGCGAGGGCGAGGGCGCTGCTGAGCGCCTAGGTGCGGGGTGCAGCGGCTTCTAGTCGGCGGTGGAAGCTCTGAAGGTGCTCTCGCTGTAGCTCTGGCACGTAGAGCGAGTTGGACGAGAGCGAGGTCGTTGCCGAGGCTCACTCTGCTCCTCGTCACCGCAAGCGCCTCGCCCGCATCAGCTAGAGGGCCGCTGCTGCAGCGCAGGCGACTCTCTGCCCCCTCCAGAGCCCCGTGCACCTGTTCGCGTCGCGCCCGCCGCGCTGGGCCGCCCACTGCCCTTCGCCGCTCGCTCGCGCACCTCGGCAAGCCTCGTTCTCGACATGGCCACGCGCTGGAGACGCGCACGGTGCTGCGGCGGGCTCTCATCCCGTCTCGAGCCACGCGCAGCTACCCGAGCCCTCGGTGCGCTCGTCGCTTGCCGCGTGCAGGGCCTTCGCCGTCCTCGCTCCCGAGCTTTGCACGGTCCACGGTCTCGCGCTCTGCTCTGGACGGCCAGGTGGTCATGCGGGCCTCGGTACAAGGTTGGGTGCGGCTCGAGCCTGCGTCCCGCACTGGCTCTGCGCCGTATCTCCGCCGCGCAATCGGACCTCGGCCCAGGTCAGCTGCGCGGGACGGCACGATAGTTTCCTGGTATCAGGCCGCACGGAGCCGCCGCTCTCTCTGCTTCGCTTTGCGCATCTACTGCACAAGCTCCGATGGGCAACTCGAAGACGTCGCACTCGCCGCCGCTCGTCTCGCCGCCGCCGCCGTTCGAGCCTAGCTCGTACACTCGCGGCTGCGAGTCCCTCCCTCGCTCAGCTTCGACCCGGCGGCTCATCCTCTGCTTCGACGGCACGAGCAACACGTTCGGGCTCGGCGGAGTGAGTTCCTTCCACGTCCCTCCTCAGCCGCCCTGCGCAAGAGCTGACTCGCCCTCCCCGCGGAACAGATCACGAACCTCCCCGTCCTCTTCTCCCTCGCCTCGGCCGACCCCGCCAAGCAGCTCCTCTACTACCAGGTCGGCATCGGCCAGAGCATCAGCGCGCACGAGTCGAACTTTGCGCCGGGCAGATGGCGCGACCGCATCCTCGCCGTCCTCGACGAGGCCATCGCCTACACGATCGGCCAGCACATCTGCGGCGGGTACCGCTTCCTCATGGACGTGCGTCCCTCTCTCTCTCTCTCACTCCCTCACCACGAGTCGTCGCTTCTCGCCGAGCGACCGGGCTGACGAGGCTTGAGCGCGCCCGCAGCACTGGAAGCCGGGCGACGAGATCTTCCTCTTCGGCTTCTCGCGCGGCGCCTACACGGCTCGCGCCCTCGCCGGCATGCTCCAGCAGGTCGGCCTCCTCCCCGCCGGCAACGAGGATACGATCCCGCTCGCATTCTCGATCTACAAGCGCAAGGCCAACACGCCGCTCGTCCCCGGCTTCGAGACGCTCGCGCAGGGCTTCAAGCGCACCTTCTCGAGGGACGTCAAGGTACACTTCGTCGGCGTCTGGGTGCGTTCTCTCTCTCTCCCTATGCGAGCCGGCGCGAGGATCAGGAAGACTGACCTCGCTCGGCCCCGCAGGACACGGTCGCTTCCGTCGGCGCGCTCGTCCCTCGCACCCTCCCCTTCGCCTCGGGCGCCTCCTACATCCACATCTTTCGCCACGCGCTCGCCCTCGACGAGGCTCGCACGCGCTACATGCCGCAGCCCTGGATGCCCGCCTCGAGCGGCGCGAGCGAGGCGTCGGCGCCGTCGGACGTCAAGGAGGTCTGGTTTTCGGGCGCGCACAGCAACGTCGGCGGCGGCGAGTTCAAGTACGATGGCGGGCGCACGCCGGCGCTCGCGCACCTGTCGCTGCGCTGGATGCTGCGCGAGGCGGTCGAGGCCGGCTTCGAGGTCGACTTGGAGCGGGTCCTCCACAGCCCGCTCTTCGAGCCGTTCATCGATCGCGCACACGCGGCGCTCGCAGAGAGGGCCTTGCGCGGCGAGGGCCACACGGATCTCGAGCGCTTCCTCGAGCGCGCGCTGCGCAGGAACGCCGGGCTCGACCTGCACATCGCGACGATCATCTTCCTCGCGTCGCGCGAGTGCGACGAGTCGACCGCCGCGGCCCTCGCGCCTCGCGCCAGCCACACGTCGTTCAAGCTGCAGCACCCCTTGGCGCCCGAGGCGCAGAGCGTCGCCGCCAAGCTCGGCGAGTGGTGGAGCCGGGTCGGCTCGAGGTCAATGACGGCGTTCTGGTGGCTCCTCGAGGTGAGTCCGTCGGTCAAGGTTGTGTGGGACCCGGAGGGCAACACTCGCAGGTGGACGATTCGGTGCGTCGGTCGCTCCTCGCTCTCCTTCCGCCCTTCTACCCCTCCGTCCCTCCCTCCCTCTCCCTCTTCTCTCGTGCTCCCTCCTTCCTGCTCTCTCTTCCCCTCCGCTTCCACTCACTCTCATCTTTCTCACAGGTCCAACAACGGCAAAGGCCGTCCCCTCCCCTCGCACCCTCTCCTGCACTTCTCCGTCCTCGAGCGCCTGGAGGCCGACCCGTCCGTCTTCGCCAACACCGGCAACAACGAGAACTACCCCGAGGGGCACAAGTACAAGATCAAGGCCAAGTTCGTGCAGGGCGAGAGCCCGTACACGTGCCCGATCGAGCAGTGAGCGCGAGGAGAGGGAGGGAGGCTCGTGCGGCGGCGCAGGAGATCGTTCAGCGGTACCTCGGGCTCTCTCGGACTCCTTCTTGGCCATTGACGAGTGCAACTCAGTATGTGCTTCCTCTCTTCTCGTTGAGCATGCCGTACGCCGCGAGCGGGAGCGGAGAGAGCGCGAGCCGAGTTTGAGAAGGTCATCTCGAGGCTGCGACTTGCTCGAACAGCACGGCCACGAACGAAAGCGCTTTCTGCACCTCTCGCACGTAGCACTCTCAGCTCGAGCTTGAAGAGAAGGGGTACGACTAGACTTTGTTGCAGGACTGGCTTCGTGTGGGAGAAGGGATCGCTCACTTCTTCTTGCTCGGTCCCTCGTACTTGAGGTCCGAGTCCGGGTTGAAGCGGATCGACACGCTGTTGATGCACAATCTCTCGTCGGTAGGCGTGTCGTAGCTGCGGACGAGAGGTAGAGAAATAAGCCAGAGGTCGACAGGGACGAGAAAGTCACCTCGACCGACGCCGACGACGAGACGACGAGGAAACGGGCAGGAACGCACCCCTCGCCCTTGAAAATGTGACCCTGGTGGCCGCCGCAGTTGGCGCACACGGTCTCGATGCGCTCCATGCCCCAGGAGCGGTCGACGTTCTGCTTGATGGCGCCCGGGATGGCGTCGAAGAAGGCGGGCCAGCCGCAGCCCGACTTGAACTGCGGGCGGGTTCGAGAGTATCAGTACGAGCTTGTGTGTCACATAGACCGAGCCTGAGGAGCATGCGCCGAGAGGAGGAGGAGGAAGGCCGAAGGGGAACAAGGAAGGCAGGACGAGGTGAACGCACCTTCATGTCGGCCGTGTACAGCGGCGTGCCGCAGCCCGCGCACTCGTAGACACCCTGCAGGATCGAGAGAAAGAGTCAGTAAAGGTCACAGCTGCGTGTGCATCGACTGCCGTCCCCACTCGGCTTGACGGCGAGCGAGGATCGTGCTGGTGCGACGGCCGCTCTTGGCCGCACGAGACGGACGATCGACGACTGACCTTGTTGGGGTAGTGCTTGTCGTACTCGCCGGTGCCTGCGCGCTCGGTGCCCTGCTGGCGGAGGACCTGCGGGCGAGGAACGGTGACATCAGCTTGGAGCGGAGGCGACGAGCGAGGGAGTGAGGAAAGGAGGGACGGACCCTGAACTGCTCGGGCGAGAGCTTTGCGCGCCACTCGTTGTCGCTGAGCTGGACGGGGAAGTCGCCCTTGTTGGCCATGGCGGAGGAGCTCGAGTGGAGAGGGCGGGAGGACGAGGTGGCGATGAAAGTGACGGCGAGGGCCGAGGTCGACGCGAGGACGAGGTTGCGAGGCTTGCTGAGGAGGTGGAGCGAGCGAGAGAGCATGCGCAGGATGCGGGTGAAGAGCGAGAGAGCTGCGAGCAGCTTGCCGACACGACGGAGCCCGATCTCGGCGGGGCGGTGCTGGAGAAGCGGCGGCACGTTCTCGCTCGGCTGCTCGCCCGAGTGCTGGAAGTGCAGCATAAAGTCGAGCTCTGGCGTATCAAGCAGCTCCAGGCCGCACACAGAGAGAGCGAGGCTTCCGCGGCGGCCGGGGAAGCGAGCCGACGCTCCTCATCAGCTCGAACTCGCCCTCCACCGCTCATCGCCACCATGAAGCAAGCAGCCAGGCAGACCTTGCACGCTGCTGCCCGCCGCCACGCTCGGCCAGCACCCCGCCCCGCAGCCTTCGCCCTCGTCCTCGCCGGCCGCCCCTTCTCGTCCTCGCCGCTCCGCCTCCAGGACCCGGCCGCCGACGCCAACAAGGACCCCAAGGGCGACGCCAAGGACTCGAAGGACGGCAAGGCCAAGGACAAGGCCAATGCCGAGCCCGACTCGACCGTCGAGGGCCGCTCGCCCTTCGCCGCCTTCGTGGAGGTTTTGCGCGACGAGGTGCGCAAGAACCGCGAGTGGCAGGACTCGGTCAAGCAGCTCGGCGGCGAGGTTTCCAAGGTTCAGGACAGCGAGGCCATGCAGCGCGCAAAGATCATGTACGAGCGGGCACGGGTGCGTCCACTCTTCGCCTGGCTCCCGCTCTCCGAGGTTCGATGAGGCGGTGCCGCTGACCCTTGCCATCTCTCCCTCTGTGCAGCTCGCCGCCAGCATCAAGGAGAACCCCAAGCTCGCCGCCGCCGCCGAGGAGCTCCGCAAGGCCGGCATCGGCTTGAACGACGCCGTCGCGCACGCCCTCAAGGGCATGGAGGAGACCGCCTTCGTCCGCACGGTGCGTCCCTCTTTCCCCTCGCCGACACTCCCATCGTGCATGAGCTGACTCTCCCTCCTTGCCCCGCTCGCAGCTGTCCAAGTCGGCCCGCGCAGTCGGCGATGCGGCCCTGACGGCGTCGGCGCCGATTCGCGACACGGACGCCTACAAGGCCGTCGCGAGCGAGATCACCGAGCTGCTCGAGAACGCGGCGTACGACACGCACCATGGCGGGTACATCGACCGCGACGCACGGCGGAGGAGGCGCGAGGCGCGGTTGGCCAAGATCGGGCGCAGCAGGGAGGGCGGCATGGCGAGGCGGACCAAGGTCGAGGAGAACCCCGAGTGCGTCCCTCATTTCGCTCTCTCTTGTACCTCTCGAGGTGTCGGGACTGACTCTGAGTCTTCTGCAGAGCGGGCGAGGCCCTCGTGTTCCACTCGTCGGCCAACTCGGAGCCCAAGGCGTCTCGGTTGCCGAAACCGCTCGCCGACAAGCTCGCGTCGTGGTCGCACAACTACCAGGAGTCGGACAACCCGTTCGTCGTCATGTCGCGCACCGTCACCAACACGGTCGGCCGCATCTTTGACGAGACCGAGACGGCAAAGGTCACGAGGTGGGTGCGCGACATGGACCCGACCTTCACGCAGGAGAGCTTCCTCCGCGAGCTGCGCGAGTACATCGTCCCCGAGCTCGTCGACGCCTACGTCAATGCCGACCAGCCGACGCTCAGGCAGTGGTGCAGCGAGGCGGTGCGTCGTTTCCTCCTCTTCGTCTCGCCTCCTCGAGAGTTTCTCCTGACGCCCCTTTCCCCTCCCTCGCAGACCTTCAACGTCCTCGTCGCGACCCTGCAGGGCTCGATCGGGCCCTCGCTCATGTCTGAGTCGCGCGTCCTCGACATCCGTAACCTCGACGTGCGTCCTCGCCCTTCCTCATCCTCCTCTTCTATCCCCGCTCTCTCGCTGACTCGAAGCCTCCTCCTCTACGACCTGCAGATCATGTCGGCCAAGATCCTCGAGAACGACATCCACGTCTTCGTGGTCTCGTGGCGGACGCAGGAGGTGCTCGCGTACAAGGACCTCAAGACGGGCGAGCTCGCCGTCGGCGACGAGAACAAGATCCTCCAGGTCGGATACGTCGCCGTCCTCACCCGGATCGAGGAGGAGCTCGACAACCCCGAGACCGGCGGCTGGAAGGTCATCGACGTGCGTCTTCGTCCTCCTCTCCGTCCTCGTCGCCGCGCTCCCGCCGATCCGAAGCTGACTCGCTCTCCCTCCCTCTCCTCGCTCGCCGCTACAGATGGCTCGTCGCGCCGCTTAAGCGCCCGTCCTCACGTCCGCCCTACCGCTCCGCTCGCCTCGCCTCCTCGACCAGCGCCACCGTCAGCATACCCCCCTGTCCCCGCCACTCCTCGCCGAAAAGCCCGCGTGCACCTCTCCCTCTGGCCTCTCTCGCGCATCTCGCCTTCGTCGACCTCGCCGTCCTACCTCACTCTCGCCAAGCAGTCCCTGTACCACCACTCGACTCGACCCGACTCGGCTCGACCAGCATCACCCACCACTCCCCTCTCCTCCTCTGTGTCCGCCCCTCTCTTCCTCACTATCTTCAGCAGTAGCAGCAGCTCGATCGTCGACGAGCGCGAGCACGATGGGCTCAAGCGACGGAGTGAGGAGACGCGCAATAGAACGCACCCTGCCCTTGACCCTGCTCTTCCTCGAGAGCAGCGTGGCTGCGGCCTTCTGCTTGCGCACGATCGAACGAGGACGTCTCTACGGTGCAATCGAGCGCTTCTCCCGACCCTGTTAGTCCTGTAGAGCGCGAGTTGGACCGGTTCCTTGGCCTTCTCAAGTTGGGTCGAGAGGAGGTGAGCGAGCGCTCTTCCTGCCGGCTCCTTGCTCCTCGAGCGTGCTCTCTGGACCTCATCGAGTGTGCCCTGAGCGGGGCGAGCAGCGCGGAGGTCTGTGGGAGGCGCAATCGTCGTCGGCGCGCGGTCGAGGAAGGCTAATCGGATTAGGAAATGTAGGCTTGACTCGGACCGTTTGAACGGGTTTCGGCTGTGGCGCGACCCCGAGTCGGGTTCGAACCGACGCGGCATTACTAATCCGTCCTAATGAGGCTTTGTAATGCCCGGCTCTCGCGCCCTCGCCGGCGTGCGGGCATGGGCTCGCTCTCGTTCTAGCTCGCAGTCGTGCTCTCTCCTGGCCTACAGAGCCCTCGACGGACGTCGTGAGGAGCCTGCTCGAGGACAGGGTCGCCTTCAGCTCTCGGTCACGTCTCGCTCTCGCTCGCTCGGGCTCAGCTCGGCGAAGGCGCTCGTTGCGGTACAGCATGTTGCACAGGGTCGTCAAAGAGAGAGAAGAGAGGCGCGAGGGTGCTACAAGTGCGAACGAAGAGAGAAAGAAGGGGTGCGTGCGACGAGAAGAGGAGCCAGGGACTAGATGTACTGCGGGCGCGAGCAGCGCGCGTAGTCGAGCATGAGGGAGCAGCCCTGGTTCGGGTAGATGGTCTGCAGGTTGAGGAGCAGCGTTAGCGAGGACGCCCAGGGGCCAAACAAACGAACCTCCTCGAGCTTTCTCGCTCGAGCAGACGCTCGAGTAGGCGAGGAACAGGCCGACACACCTCGAGTTCGACCTCGAGCTCCTCGATCTTGGTGACGCTCGAGTCGGCTGGGTCGAGGTACGCGACGAGGCGGCGGTGCATCGTCTCGAGCCGCGCGCGCAAGCCGCCGTACCGCAAGTCGAGCACCTCCCAGCCGAACGGCTTGTACATCGACATCCAGTTGTCGCTGCGGGCATGCAAGGTCCAGCAAGAGTCAGCGAGCGAGCACGGGGACGAGCACGAGGAGAGAGGGAGAGGGAGAGAGGACGCACCGGTGCAGCGCGTGCAGCTCGTCGACCAAGCCCCTGAGCCGGCTCATCCTGCTCCGCTCGCCCGCACCGCCGAGCGCCTCGAGCTCCTCGCGGTCGCCGAGCTTGTACGCGTTGGCGAGGCGCTCGCGGAGGTGGCACTTGAGGCTGAGGACGCTCGCGAGGAGGTACGGGAGCTTGAGGCGCACGTTGAGCGGCAGGTCGTCGATCGAGTGCGGGAGCGAGATCGAGGGCGTCATGGTGCTGAAGTCGGACGAGAGGGCTTGCTCAAGGTACGAGGCGAGGTGCGAGTACTGCGCGCAGGACGAAGGGGGTCAGCGACGGCTTCTGCTTCGCTTAGACGACGGGCAGCGACATGACACGCCGAGCACGTCGTCGAGAGCGAGAACGAAGCTGACGCACATGGGTCTCGAGGTCGTACCCGCGGTACTGCGGCGAGAGGAAGGAGAAGAAGGGCTCCTCCCACAGGAGAAACTTGGCGAGGTTGGGCGTGTAGTGCGAATTGACGCTGATCGGCTGGCTCTCGGCCTGCGTGTCGCTGCAGGCGAGGGAGAGAGACAGGCGAGGGAGGAGGGTGAGAGGGAGGAAGAGAGGGAGAGACGAAGTCAGCCTCCAGTCGAGTTTGGGGACAAGGAGGAAGAGCGAGCGAGCGACGCACTCGAGCTTGCTCGCGTACACCCAGTCGTCCAAGTCGGCGCCGACGATGCCGTCAAACTTGCGCCGCAGGAGCTCGGCGTCGACCTCGTCGGCGCGCGTGTAGGCGCTCTCGGCCTGGTACAGCATGCCCGGCAGCGCGGAGTACAAGTCGCACTCGTTGCCCTCGTCGCCCCAGATGGTCGTCATGACGCTGCGAGAGAGAAGGAGGAGGAGAAGGTGAGCTGAGCCCTGAGTAGGAGGCGAAGCGGAGGGAGCGTGGGACGCACTGCTTGACGCCCGCGTTCGGCTCCTTGCTCGCCTTCATGCTCGCCCGCACGGTCGCAAACGTGAAGGGGAGCGCCGTCCAGAACCTGTGCGAAACCAGGACAAGGTCAGCGCCTCTGAGCCCGACCTCGGGTCGCGCCGGGAGGAGCAGAGAGCGCGAGGAGGACGCACCTGCTCCACGTCCACGTCCCGCTCGCCATCCACGGCGCCTTGCCCGCGAGCTGCCAGTGCTGAGCGATCTTGGCCGTGTACGGCCGCGAGTCGGTGTGGTAGTAGCTGTGTGCGGTGCGGAGGGACACAGGGTCAGTGCGCGCTCGTCGACCTTCTCAAGTTGCCGTCCCTGCACATCGTGCGGCACCCTCGCCCGCCTTCGCCCGCCGATCGAAAGACGAAGAAGAGCGAAGGAGCAGAAGAGAGGGAGCGAGCACGCACTCCCAGAAGACGGTGCTGATGCCGCTCGGGATGGCGTCGGTGAGCTCGCTCGAGATCTGCGAGTTCGGGTCGTAGTAGCCCGAGAGCTGGTTGTTCTTGGCGGGCAGGCAGAAGAGCACTGGCGGGCGGCGAGTTGAGGACGAGATTGAGGTCGAGAGGGTCGAGGAGGGGAGCAGGGCGGGAGGGTCCGAGCGGCGAGGTGAAGAGGATCAAGGAAGAGGGGAGCTCGAGTTAGCACGTCCCTAGAGAGGTGCAGAGAGGAGAGAAGGAAAGAGTGACGCACTGTCGGACCAGATCATGGGCTCGAGCCGGTGCGCCCGACAGATCTCGTCGACGCGCTTCAAGTGCTCGGTGAACTGCGTGCACCGTCGGCACCGAGTCAGTACGACGCACAACATGACGTTCAACCTTTGACCTCGCTCGACAAGCCGAGCTAGGCCGAGGGAAGCCGGTAAGGGAAGAGCGACGCACCACCTGCGTGCTGTCCTTGTACCCAAACAGCTGGCGGTACCGCCCCTCGCTGACGCCGTGCGCCTCGTCCATGCCGATGTGGATGCGCCGGCTGCGCAACGGGCCCGAGATGGCGCGGATCATCTGCGTGCGCGAGCGGGAGCGGCGGGCGAGGCGAGGAGAGATGAGGAGGTTTGCAGGGTGGAAGGAAGTGGGCGAGGGGAGAGTCAGCTCGTTGGGCTCGAGGCAGAAGAGGACGAGGTGTCTGAGATGAGAGGGAGGATGAGAGGCGGGCGAGCCGAGAGCGAGCGAGGGTGGAAGGGAGAACGAGAGAGCGCGCACGGACCTTGTCGATGAAGGCGTACGTCTCGCCCGACTCGGCGAGGAGCACCTCGGCCGTGTCGCGCAGCTGGCCGTACTTGGGCCACTGGAGCATCTGGCCGCTGTCGAGGGCGACGGGGCGTGCGTCGGTGCGTCGGCGAGGAGCGAGGGTGGATGCGGTTGTGACGGCGGGCGAGAGGAAGGCGAGGCGGTGCGCAGGCAGAGAGACGGTGAGGGCGAGGAGACACGTCAGTCACTGCTGTTCTGTCGATGAGGGACGTGCAGGCGAGAAGGAGAGGGGGAGGCGGAGCGAAGGAGGAGGAGGAGGAGCGACGCACAGGTGCCCGAGCGTCTGGATGCACGCGATGACCTCGATACCGCTGCACGAGAATGCCAAGATCGTCAGCTGACCGGCTTCGAGCGACGAGAGGCAGGAGAGCAAGAGAAAGGGCGTCGACGCACAGCGCGAACGCGTAGTCGTCGATCTCGCGCAGCTCGTCGTGCGTGTACGGGCCGCGGAAGTAGCCTGTTTCGCCGAGCTCCTACATCGGTCAGCAGGTGTCCTTTCGGAAGAAAAGAGTGCCGAGCGAGAGAGGCAGGCGCACCGAAGAAGGGCTCGCCCGGGATCTGGTACGTGTCCTCGCAGTAGAGCTGTCGGCGCCGAGGAAGCTCGTCAGTGGCTCGCCCTCTCGAGGAAGAGGAGAAGGAGGAGAGGGGAGAGGAGGAGCGCACCTGGAGCATGTTGCTGCCCATGAGGGCCATGTGGCGCAGGAGCATCTTGACGCTCTCGACGCGCAGGACGCCGTTGCGCGAGCAGTCGATCATGACGCTGCGGGCAAGGCGAGGGAGCGTCAGCGCGGTCGGCTCCGAATAATGCAGCAGCCCGAGGCCACGCTGAAGTGACCAGCGAGCCGCACGCCGAGTCGAGGCGAGAGAGCAAGAGACGCACCCGACCGTCTCGAACAAGCACGTCTCGTCCCTCCTGAGATGCGCGCCAACGTCGCCGCTCCACTTGACCTCTCCCCCACCGCTGCCGTCCTCCTCCCTGCCCGGACCGCCGCCTGCGTGCGGGTCCTCGTCCATGTCGCCGCCGCCGTCGTCCTCCTGCGGCGCCGACGCGCGGCGCTCCTGGGTTGGCGGCGGGGGCGTGGTCGACGAGGTGCGCGACGAGAAGTGGGCGAGGCTGCGCGAGATGGCGAGGATGTGGCCGAGGGCGCGGTAGGCTGCGGGCGAGGGTCGAGTGCGAGCGCAGGTGGGGGAGGTGGTGGGGGAGGAGGAGGAGGGCGGCGAGAGTCAGCTCGGGGGAGCTCGTTGTGGCTGAGCAGAGGGAGAGGGACGCACCCTCGATGGGCCGGTTGTACTGGACGGTGACGGGGAACTCTTGGCCGGGCTGGACCGAGGTGAAGTCGTCAAGCGGGGCGAGGATGCGCGACTGGCCCGAGGCGAGGTCGGGGTGGTGCTCGAAGCTGCGTGCGGTGCGAGGGACAAGTGTCAGAGGGGGCCAGTGGAATGGCTCTGACGAGGAGAGGGACTCGCCGGACGGTCCAGACGTGAGCGGCTGAGGAGGGCGGGGGAGCCGTGTCGTCGTCGTTGTCGACGATGCGGACGTTGTC
>Ga0308169_10000518_pt1 | contig 56259 bp, 48 predicted proteins | sample PhyBR1_2_FD_202139 | JGI IMG/M metagenome (GOLD analysis project Ga0308169, IMG submission 202139) | Phyllosphere microbial communities from UC Gill Tract Community Farm, Albany, California, United States - DLSLSB.R1 | ecosystem: Host-associated > Plants > Phyllosphere > Unclassified | place... | reverse complement strand
TCGAAGCTAGTGCGTCGCGCCGTCCTCTCTTCCTCCTCGATGCGCGCTCCTGCTCTACGAGGTGGTACTGATGGATGCTCGGGCGCGCACAGGCTTCAGCATCAAGGACAGCCCGACGATGCGGCAGCAGTCGATGCGGCGGGTCGGCACGATCGCGCGCGCGCCGCTCGAGGGCGGCAAGAAGGACAAGGACAAGGACGGCAAGCTCACGGGCAGCGAGGTGCGCCGTCACGATCTCGCTCTTCCTCCCTCGTCGTCGCAGGCAGGATCGTCCTGACGCTCGAGCCCGCTCGGACCCCCTCCCTCTTCCCCTCACAGGCGTTCGCCCAGGCGCTGCACCAGGTCACGCCGCACCTCGCTCGCGAGCAGGGCTTCATCTCGGACTTCCTGCACATCAACCCGCTCGACGCGTCGATCACGTTCGCCGACTACATGTCGCTCGAGACGTTCTTCCGCCGCGGCGCGACGAGCTACCTCGCGCAGCAGGCGCAGAAGGGCCAGCTGCGCGACATCCGCTCGGCTATGGAGGTTGTGTTTGGGTTCCTCGAGGGCGAGATGCGCGACTGGATCGACGGCGTGCTGCAGAAGGACTCGGCGTGCGTCGGACGACCTCTCTCCCCTCCCCTTTGTCCGACTCGACGTATGTGCGAGCCCGAGCTGACAACGGATCGGTCCTCCTCCACACAGTCAGATTGTCGGCATCCTCGCCGTCCTCGACCGGTTCGTGCTCCTCACCGACGAGGGCAACAACGAGTTCTTCAAGCGCGTCCTCCAGAAGCAGTACCAGCGGTCCCTCCTCACCCTCGAGCGGTCTTGCGTGCGTCCTCCTCTTTCTCCTCTCTCCTCCTGCACCCGTCGATGAGCTGACTCGCCCTCGCCGGCTTGCCTGCGCGCAGAAGGAGCAGATCCGCAGCATCGAGCAGACCAAGCTCACGCTCAAGAAGCGCAAGGGCGTCGTCCCCTTCGTCCGAATCTTCCCTGTGCGTCCTCTCCCACCCTCTCAGCTCAGTCTCGGAGCGAGCTGCATGCTGACCGACGTCGTCGTCGCGCCCAGCTCTTCGTCGCGCGCATCGAGGCGCAGCTCGACGGCGCCGACTCGCTCAACATCCGCCAGGTCATCGACGGTCACTACGAGCGCATCGTCGCGTCCATCTTCGACTGCCTGCAGCAGATGGCCAAGATGGACGGCGAGGGGCAGGGCACGCAGGGCGAGGGCAAGGACCAGCTCAACTACCACGTCATCCTCATCGGTCCGTTGCCGCACTTCCTCTTGGCGTCGCCTCGCTCTTCCCTGAGCACTCGCTGACGCCTGGACGGTTGCTGCCATGACAGAGAACATGCACCACATCATCACCGTCTTCTCGACCAAGCAGCGCGTCATCGCGCTCGCACCCTTCGTCTCGGCGGCGCGCGCAAAGTACGACCAGAACCTCGCCGCCTACATCCGCCTCATCCTGCGCCGACCTCTCGCTCGTCAACTCGTGCGTCCCTTCTCTCTCTCCCTCTTTCGCCCTCGAGGCAGAGCTGGATCCTGACGCTGCGCTCTCGTCAACAGGATTGGTTCGCCGGGCTCGAGCAGCTCCTGCGCACGACGCCGCCGACCGAGGTCTCGCTCCACACGGCCTACACGCGCTCCGCGCTGCGGCGCATCACGGCCGAGACGCGCGCCAAGGACCTGCGCAAGGCGATCGAGGCCCTGTACAAGCGCGTCGACAAGCACTTTGGCGCCGAGGTCGTCAACCAGGCGGCGCAGCAGAAGGACGTGCTCAAGACGGTGTGGAAGGCGTGCGAGGACGAGCTCGTGCGGCTCGTCGCCGAGTGGAAGGCGCTCATCGCCAAGTGCTACCCTGTGCGTCCCTCTCTCTCGCTCGTGCCTCCTCTTCGCCTCGACCGCAGCTGACGCTCCCCCTCTCTCTTTCTCCTCTCCCTCCTCCCACCCTTGTCCCATACCTTCTCCCACTTTCGACCGTCTGTGCGCAGGACGACAAGGGCGGCGGCCTCGAGGTCGGCAGGCAGGAGCTGCACACCTTCTTCTCGAACGCCCAGCTCTCGCCGCGCTAGAGCCCTCTCTCCTTCGACGATACTCTCCTTCTGTGCACAACCTCTCGACGTTGTAGGTCAGGACGATGTTGCGCATCTGCAGTGCACCTGTTGTACCGGCCGCAGTGAGTCGAGAGGCGCGAGGCGCGAGCTGCCATGGTCTTGATCAGCCCGCTTTTGTATGCTCTTTGTATGGTCGACTAGAGGGTCGCGCTTGGCGCCTTTGCGGAGTGCCGAGCGAGCGAGCGCAAGAGTCCGCCGAAGAGGCCGCTCCGCGTCGGCTTGACTCTGTCTGCTCATCAAGCACCTCGCGCCTGGTGCTCTGCTGCGCTCGTGTGCTCCTGCAACCCGCCTCGACCCACCCGCGCTCCAGCCAGCCTCGCCTCGACATCGTCCAGCTCGCTCCCCCACTCGACACGTCTCGACCCGGCTCGCCTCGTCGTCAAGCACCGCGCACGATGGCAGACGGCTGGCCATTGGATCCCTGGGTCCAGCACAAGCTCTCGCACGAGCAGACCGAGCAGTACCTCGACCGCCTCGCCCTCCCGCGCACCCTCGTCGACGAGCCGCCCTCGCTCGACCTCCTCACCCGCGTCCTCGTCTCGCACCTCGAGCAGGTCGCCAAGGACACGTCGCCGTTGCATGTCCCAGAGGAGCAGTGGGACGGGCCGAGCACGCCGATCCGGCTCTCGTCGGCCTTCACCAACATGCCCGAGTCGACGGGCTCGTTCGACCGGGTCGTCCTGCAGCGCAAGGGCGCCTTCTGCTTCGCGTGCGTCCCTTCCCACTCCTATCAGCGTTCCCACAAGGACCGAGTCGAGCTGACTCAAGCGCATGCGCACAGAATCAACGCCCTCTTCGCCTCGCTCCTGCGGTCGCTCGGTTTCCGAGTGTCGGAGCTCGCCGGCCGCACGTTCAAGGACCTCGGCAACGACCCGGACAAGAAGCCCGAGGGGTGGAAGTGGGGCACGTTGACGCACGAGCTGCTCGTCGCCGACTGGCCCGGCAGCGACGGCCGATGGGTGGTGCGTCCCTTCTCCCTCTCTCTCGGTGCGGCTCTCCTTGTTCGCTTCGGTACTGACGCTCTCGCCGTGCAGGTCGACGGCGCTTGGGGCCCCTGGAGCTGCTCTGTACCGTGCGTCTCGTTCTCGTCGGCGCTGTCTCCCCTCGAGTCGATCCTGACTTGGCTGACCCTCTCGCAGGATCAAGCTCGACGACGGCGCCCAGACGCTCGGGCTCAACCCGTACGAGGGCTTCCAGCTTCGACACGAGCTCATCCCGCTCGGGCCGACGCAGACGCAGCCGATCGACAACGCGCCGGGCTGGACGCTCTACCGGTTCATCCCTCCTCCCGACACGCCGCTCTCCCTCCCTCTCACCGCCTCGCCCGACAAGGGCTTCTGGTCGCCCCTCTTCCACTTCCACCTCCTCTCGCTCCCACTCGCCGACTTCCGCCTCTACCACCACTTCTCGGCGTCGCACGAGCTCGCGAGCTTCACGGCCTTCTTCCTCGTCACGCGCCTCTTGCCCGGCACTGGCGGCGCACGACGGTCGCTCATGTACGCCGACAAGGAGGGCTCGCCGAGGCGGGCAAAGGTGTACACGACGGGCGGCCACGAGGGGAGAGGGAGCCTCGAGGGCAGGGACGTCGAGTGGGTCGACATGGAGACAGGCGCGATGAAGGAGTTCCTGCGGCGCGAGTTTGGCTTCGGCTTTCCGTAGACGTCCTAGACTTGCAGTAGAGCACTTTGTCTAGATGAGCGAGCGCTGCAAGGCTGTGAGCGAGCGGTTCTCAGGTCGTCGAGGTCACTCCAGGCAGCACAGGTGCGTCGCTTCCCTTCACTTCGTCTCGCACGCCGTTGCCTGCAGTCGCTGACGCTAGCTACAGTCTTCCTGCATGTCTGCAGCGTCGAGCGAGCCCTAGGCGAGGAGAGCGACCGGAGGACCGAGCGCCCCTCGCTCTCCCCGCATCGCTTGGCTTGCTCCTTCTCCTCCTCCCTCTCTCGCTTCGCCCTCTCGCTCGACATCGCCATGAGTACCTCGATCGCACCGCAAGCTCCTGTCGTCGGCTCGCTGTTCCCCGACTGGGAGGCCAAGACGTTCCTCGAGATCCACTTCCGCTCGCTCGGCTGTGCGTCCTTCTCCCTCTCCCTCTCGCTCGCTCCCCAACCGCTCTCCCAGCTGACGTTATGCCCACTAACAGTCGCGCAGGGCTTCTCGGTCGCCTGGGACGACACGGCGCCCAAGGGCGTCCACACCTTCTACTGCGCCGAGACGCCGACCGCCGCGGGCTACGACTCGTGCCCCTGCGCGTGGACCATCGCCTGCGACGCCGAGACGGGCGCCTTCCAGACGACGAGCGCTGCCTTCGAGCACGCGCATCTCGAGGTGCCGGCCGACTCGGAGGGGCGCCGCGAGACCGTCAAGGAGCACCGCGAGTTCCTCGCCGAGGCGGTCGACGACCTCGAGGAGAAGGCGACGGCGCGCTTCGACCAGCTGCGCAAGCTGTCGAGCTACCGCATCGGCCTCGAGTCGCTGACGGGCCCGTCGCACTCGGTCCAGCAGCAGGTCATCGTCTGGGACCTCGCCGACGGCGTCGGCCGCAAGCGCGCGCGCGAGTTCGAGCGCAAGATGCGCCTCGAGGACCACCTCGCCGACGACTACCCGGTGCGTGACGCTCACCGCAATTCGATCACTCGATCGAGCTGCTGCTGACCCGCGCTCCACGTGCTCGCAGGCCTCAAGCACGCTCGACAACCCGCACCCTCTCCAAGCCGCGCTCGAGCCCGTTCCCCTCCTCGCTCCCGTCAAGGCCGCCGTCGCATCCACCTCTTCGACTCGCCCGAGCACCTCCACCACGAGCGCCATGCCCGCCCTCGTCCCCGCCATCCCCTCCGCCCGCTCGCGCACGAGCCCCGCCGAGCGTCCCCCTCCTCGCCCTCGCTCCCGCACCGGCACCTCCTCCTCGACTCGCCCCGAGCCGCTCGTCTTCCCCGACTGGTGGGCGTTCGAGCGCGCCGTCACGGCGCTCGCGACGAGCCAGGGCTTCCAGGTCGGCATGTGCGAGATCGAGGTCGACGCCGACGTCCTCGCGCTCGGCTGCACCGAGCCGGGCTGCACGTGGCGCGTCGCCGTCGCGCAGGCGTCGGGCGCCGAGCGCGTCGTCGTCTACGAGCAGACGTGCTACGAGCACAGGCACGAGCCGCCCACGCGCAAGCGCAAGGCGGTCGAGAAGGCGTCGGTCGGCGGGTCGACCAAGGGCAAAGGGCTCGTCAAGGCGGACAAGGTGCGTCTTCGTCCTCGTCCGTCTCTCAGATGCTTTCATGAAGCTCTCACTGACTCGCCTGCACCCGCAGAGGAAGAAAAAGGGCGTCTCGTTCAAGGAGCCCTCGCCGCCGCCGCCGCCGCTCTCCCCGCCCTCCGCCTCCTCGACGCCGCACAGGCGCAGGCAAGCTCGCCGCAAGTCGACGAAGTCGCCCGTCATCGAGGACGACCTGCTCGACGTCGACGACAAGGGCGACTTTCTCTTGATCGGCAAGAGCGAGCCCGATGACTTGGTGCGTCCCTCTCTCCCTTCCTCTTGTCCGTCTCGCTCGACCCTCGTCCTGACTCTCAGCCCCTCGCAGGCGTACACAATCTCGCCCATCGTCAAGACCTCGACCGTCACCGAGGCCTCGCGCTCGTACAACCCGGGGCCGCTCCTCTCGAGCCGACCTTTCCTCCCCTCCTCGACCGACCTCGTCCCTCTCGCCTCGCCCTTCCGCGCGACGCACCCGCCCGTCGGCACCCCGCACGAGCCTGCACCCTTCTACAGCTCGGCGGAGGCGAGCGCCGCCGCGACGCTCGAGCCGGCGAGCGCTTCCGCGCTCGTCGGCGGCCTGGGCGGCTCGAGCGGCGAGACGCTCGGCGAGGAGTCGGGCGCGGCGGCGAGCGGCGGTCTGGAGCTCGACGTCAAGGGCATGCCGGGCGCTGAGGAGCGGCCGGCGGGAGGAGGTGCGGTTGAGAAGGACGAGGTCTAAGGAGGTATCGGTTCGCGAGGAGGACGAGCTTGCAGGACCGCGGCGAGCTGCTCATGCGCGAGAGTGTGTAGCTGTGCGAGGCCGAGAACTAAGCTTGCAGTGTCGTACCTGCTCATCCAGCTCGAGAGCTAGCGCTGAGCGAGCGAGGAAGAGAGGCTCGACCGCGAGAGAGCCGCTCGAAGGAACGAGGAGCGAGCGCACTTCTCCTTCGCCTCGCTCTTTCTGCTCGTCGCCGATCGAGCTCTCGAGTGCTCTCGAGACGTTGCAGAGAGGTAGGGCACAAGGACGCAGCAGGTCGATGGCGCAGCTTGGCCGAGGACGAGGTCCAACCGCTCGACAGCTTTCGCGCTTCCCTTCGAGACGGCCGTTGGGGCTCTTCCTCGCAGCGCTGCAGCTGAGGCACATCTATATACTCGCTCCTCATTACAGACGCTCAGAACACAATGTCCTCCGGCCCGACGACGACGTCTCGGCCGTCCTTGGCACCGTTGGGAAGCTGGATCGAGAGGTGCTCCTTGTCGCGCGGCAGCGCCTTACGCATGTCTGCAGGCGCGCATGACCGGGAAAGAGTCAGAGATCGTCGTGACGTGGGTGTGCGAGCCGACAGGACCGTGCTCGTCCTCGTCGAGCGCCGCCCGAGAGGACGGAGGGGGAGAGAGAGAGCAGGACGCACCGAACGCGTCCTCGTCCTTCTCTCCCGGCCCGCCGCCGTAGTACCCTCGCACTCGTCGGTAGATCATGTAGCCGAGCGACTCGTACAGGCCGATCGCGAGGTTGTTCGACTGTCGCACGAAGAGGTCGACGCTGCGAGCGGTGGGTCGGCGAGGGCGTCAGCGGTCGCAGACCGAACGCGCACGAACGTAGACTCGCGAGCCCATCGTCGTGTGCGACCTCTGAGCGAGCGCGAGACGCCGAAAGGGACGCACAACCAGCCCTCCTCCTGCTCGCTGACCTTCTCGAGCAAGTCCATCATCATGCTCGCGAGCCCGAGCCGTCGATGTTGAGGCGAGACAGTGATCGCAGAGACGTGGCCGCTGCAGGGAAGGTGATGTCGTGTCAATACGGGCTTGCTCTTGGCGGCGAAAGGCAGGAGAGCTGCGAGGTCGAGAGGATCGAGGGGAAGGAGAGAGCGACGCACTGCCAGTCTCGCCCTCGGCCCTCGGTCTTGCCCATCACTGCGAGCGTAGAAACGTGCGTTAGCTTTGGTGAATTGCTCATCCGGCCAAGCTCGACGGCCGAACGTAGCAGGAGAGAGGAAGCGCAGCGCACCGTAGCCCATGAGCCCGCCGCCCTCGCCGCTGCCGAACCCGCCTGCGCTTGTCGTCACGCTCGATGCACCCGCCGCGCCCATGTTGACCTTGCGCCCATCGCCACCTGCCGACTCGACGACGCTGCGGGCGGGAGAGAGCGGGTCAGCCAGCGGGTCCGAGGAGCGAAACAGGAGGAGGAGGAGGAGGAGGGAGAGAGGACGCACGAGAAGAGGTCGCCCCAGTGCATGAGGTAGCTCAAGTAGTAGTTGACGCCGTACGTCTCTGTCCACACGTCGAGGTTGATGGCGTTGAACTCGAACAGGTCGAGAGCCGAGAAGGGGCGGATGAGCGACATGGTGGGGAGCGGTCGGGGCGGCTTGTGCTAGTGGCTCCGCCGCTTACGAGGAAGCTAGCGAGCACGCTGCACTGCTCAGCAGGCGAGCTCGTGCGTGTGAGCGAGAGCAAGACGAGCTTCCCCCGCTCTCGCCGCTGCTCGTCGTCCTCGCACTCGTCCGCTCGTCTGGATCGCGAGTCGTTGCTCCCAGTCGATCCGAACAAGGTCCTCCACATCAATGAGCCACGCCGTACGCCCGTCAAGCGAGGTCGTCGGCTCGAACGAGGACCGTGTCGTCGTCGCAGCTGATGAGGCCTCAACTGGTGCGTCCAGCTCTCTAGACGGTCTTACGCACGCACGTGCTGACATCGAATCCTACAGGTACACTGCACTCGAACATCAAGCCCGCTGGTGGTGTCGCGCCCGCCTCGTCCTCCTCGCAGGTGCGCCCCTCTCCCTCACGCAATCTTCCCCCGTCTACACTCGCCCTGGATGCCTTGCTGACCTACACGCACGCTCCTGCAGCCCGGTCGAGGCCTGCCCGACGAGATCGTCGACCTCATCCTCACCGAGGACGTCCTCAAGCGCGCCGACCATGGCCGCTGCGCCCTCGTCTCGCGCTCGTTCGGCAAGGTCGCGCACGACAAGCTCTACGACCATGCCCGCCTCACCATCACGGACGTGCGACCCGACGACGCAACCTCTCTGGGCGACGTCAGCGGGACCTCGGCCGACGAGTGGCGCCGACTCGCGCTCCTCAGCGTTCGCTCGAGCGTGCGCGCCCTGTCGGTCGACTTCATCGACGACGACGAGCACTTCCGGTACGCGAATGAGAGCGAGATCCCCGAGCCGTCGGGCGTTGCCCTCGACTGCGACGCGCTGGCACGAATCATCGCCGAGCTGCCCCTCCTCGACGAGCTCAACATCGTCTGGGCGCACTACATCGTCGCTCGACCCGACCTCGATTTGGGCAACCTCGAGCGCCTACGCAACTTGTCGATGAACCGATTCCGCCAGAGCTTCATCGTCTCGGCGCTCAACCTCGACCAGCTCGCCCTCCCGCTCTACCTCGAGGAGTTCACGCCGACGGCCGTGCGCCCCGGACGCCTGCGCAAGCTCACCGTCTCGGGCATCGACTCGCGCTTCGACCTTGCGGCGCTCGTCGCCCGGCTCGAGTGGCTCTCCCCGCCGTCGCTCGAGATCCTCGAGATGCCCCTCGCGTCCACCTCGGCCGCGCTCCTCCTCCTTTGGCTCGAGCGGCACGTCGCGCGCGAGCACAAGCTGCGTGAGGTCAGGCTCGACGGCGACGACGCACCGCAGTGGGCGGCGGCGGACCGTGCGGCGCTGCGCAGGCTCGGGCAGCAGCACGGCTTCCGAGTCTCGGGTCCAGGTTGGTAGAAGCGTCTCGCCGTGCAAAGCAGTACCTGAGCATCCTCGCGATCCTCTGCAGCAGCGAGAAAGCGAGAACATAAGTCTAGATGCAGCCGGCTACGCTCATGCCTCCGCAGCCTCGTCGGCATCCGCGCTCGGACCCTCCCCTTCGCCCTCGCCCGCCGCAGCTCCTGCACCCGCGCCCGCCGCCTTCTTGCTCTTCTTCTTCTTGTTCTTCTTCTTCTTCTCGCCGCCCTCACCCGCCGCCGTGCCGCCCTCGGCCGCCGCCGTCGAGCCAGCGACGGGCCCGGCCTCCTTGCCCGGAAGGGTCCAGCCGGGTGCGGCGGTGAGGACCTCGACGCCCGTCTCGGTAATGAGGAGCGTCTCCTCGAACTGGGCCGAGGCCTTGCCGTCGATCGTGACGGCGGTCCACTGCGAGCGCGAGAGGGCGAGAGAGGGAGGGTCAGGCGGGAGAGGGGAGGAGCGGGAGAGGGAGAAGAGCGGGACGCACGTTGTCCGGCCAGTGGATCTCTTTCTGCTGCCCGACGCAGATCATCGGCTCGATCGTGAACGTCTGCGAGGCGGCGGGCGACATGGTCAGGAGGGGCCCGTGCGAGGAGACGAGAGGGAGAGGGAGAGGGAGAGGGAGAGAGACGCACCTGGCCCGGCTTCATCGTGCCCGTCGCGCGGTTGCCTGCGTAGTGCTGCGCGAGAAAGGGGCGTCAGCGAAGAAGAGCGAGCGTCGAGAGAGGGAACGAACGAGGCGCACAGGGATGTTGGGCATGCAGTGGAAGAGCCTGCGGGACGAGGTCAAAGCGTCGTCAGCTCGTTCATCGAGGAGCAGCGCACGACGAGCTCCTCGCCGGTGCGCAGGAACACCGAGAGAGAGCGTGACGCACTGGTTGATGCCGTGCCCGCAGTACGTCTTGTTGCTGAGGAAGCCTCGCGCCTTGGCGATCTCCTCGACCCGAGCGCCGATGTCCTGGTACCTCGTCCCGGGCTTGCACATGCGGATCGACTCGTCGAGGCACTCGCGCGCGCAGGCGATGACGTCGAGGTTGACCTGCGGGACCGACGAGCCGACCGGGTCTGCGAGGAGGAGGAGGAGGAAGAGGAGGGCGCCGAGTCAGCGAGAGGAGCAGGGGGGAGGGTCAAAGCGCAGAAATGAGACGCACAGGTGCCGTTGATGTCGCCGTGGAAGCCGCCGTGGTAGAGAGTCACGTCGAGGTTGAGGATGTCGCCGTCCTCGAGCGGTCGTGCGTCAGGAATGCCTGCGAGCGAGTTGGGTCCAAGTCAGCTCTCTCTGCGCGCAGGATGGGCGAGGCGGACGAGGACGAGAGAAGGGACGCACCGTGGCAGATGACCTCGTTGACCGACGTGCAGACCGAGCGCGGGAACATGTGGTAGCCGAGCGGGCTCGGGTACGAGTCGCGCTTCATGCACTCGGCGTGGACGATCTCGTCAATCTCGAGCGTCGTGATGCCCGGCCGGATGGCTGCCGCCGCAATGTCGAGGACCTCGCGAGCGTACTGTTTCGGCGAAGGAGAGTCAGCTTTGCGCCGGCGCAGGGTGGACGGAACGAGAGAGAGCGAGACGACGCACCCGGCAGACCTTGCGCATGCCCTCGATCTGCTCGGCGTCGAGGACCCGACCCTGCTTTTCGGTGCCGTTCGCCGCCTTCTCCAGCGCCGATGCACCGTTTTCTGTCAACGCAGCACAAGGAAAGAGGACGAGGGCGAGTCAGCGAACGTCGAGCTCACGTCTCGCAGCCCGTAGGCGATCGTGCGCGCCACCTCCTCGGCCTTGGCGAACGCCCTGCCGCCCCACACGCCGCTCCACCGCTGCCGAGTCGTCGAGAGGAGCTCACTGTCGAGGGCGTAGTCGGGCCGCGGGATGTGGTCGGGCACTTTGCGCATCGGGACGCGCTCGTCCGGGTACACGGCTCGCAGCGCGCCCGTGTACTTGTGGTTCTTGATCGTCTTGAAGGGATCGGACGCTGCAAGGACGTCGTCGAGGGCGAGAGGGAGGAAGGTTGGGCGGAGAGGTCAGCTTGGCGACCTCTGAAGGAGGAGGAGAGCGGGACGAGGAGGACGCACTGCCCGGCGGGAAGTTGTACGACGGCAATGGCTTGGGCGCATGCTTCTTCTTGACATGAAGGGGATCTGCGCGTTCACGTCGATCTCTATCAGCTAGCGCTTCGCCGTGAGACGAGCCGGAGCCGAGGCAAGGAGGACGGCGACGCACAGTTCTTGGCGAAGCACAGCTGTGAGCAGAAGAACTGGCCCGGAACGCCGAGTCTGCGAGCATAGGACAGGGCTGTCAGCTCTCCCTGCTCGCTCCATGGTGTTGCTGGGCTGAGAGAGCCTGCGGCCGTCCTCATCGCTCCAAGCTCCCTCGGCCCCGCCCTCTTCCCGCCCGAAGCCTCGAGGGGTGCAGAAGATTGCGGAAAGGGGGACGCACTCTTTGCACTTGGGGCACGCGAGCGTGCCAGCCTTCTTGCCGCAGCCGTTGGCGCACTTCTGGCCCTCGGCGGGAGAGTCGGAGGGCGGCGGCGGGGCGGTCGAGCTCGCGGGCGCAGCGGCGCCAGTCGAGGGCGCGGACGTAGAGGTCGACATTGCTGCTCGGGTCGCAGGCGGAGCGAGGCGAGCGGAGAACGGAGAGGAAGCGAGGAGCACCGCTTGCTCCGGCTCGCTGAGAAAGCTGGCTCAGCGGCAGAGGCACAGCAGAAGCTCTCGAGCAGCTGCAAGAGCGCACGAAGTACTCGCAATACAGATGAAAGAGACGCGCACAGACAACAGCGGCGATATGACAACTCGCTCGTGCCCCTCTTCCTCCTCGCACCCTCACGCTCGTCCCGCTCACCTGCTCCAGCCCGGCTCGCCGTCGTGCCCCTCGCCCTCGCCCGCCGCACCGACAAGCTCGCCGCTCCCCTCGACGTCGACGAGGAGCTCGGCGGCGTGCGCCTCGGCGAGCACGGTCGCCCACCGCCGCGCGCCCTCCTCGGCTTCCTCCTCGCCCGGCGTCGCAGGCGGCACATCGCTGTCGTCGTCGGCCGCCTCGGCGTCGACGTCCCACTCATCGTCCTCCTCCCGCCCGGACCCTCGAGACCCGCCAGCGCTAAGCCCGGGCGAGAGCAGGCCCTCGCCGCCGCCCGGTGCCGCTCGTCGCCCTCGGCCGGCCCTCGCCGCGCCGCTCGACCCTCCGAGCAGCGCACCGCTGCGCGCCGTACCCGCACGCGCCGCCGGCGGATCCTGCAGCGCGAACGGCGCTCGAGGCGGGCGCGCCGGCGACGCCGTGCGGCTCGACGAGGCGTGCGACGCCGGCGCCGAGGCGCGCGCGCGCGCGGCGGCGCTGCTCGAGGGCGCGGCGGGGCGCGGCGGCGTCCACGAGAGAGCGTACGGCGACGGCGTCGGGTAGTCGCGCCCGGCGGCGGCGGCGGTGGTTGCGCGGCGGGGCGTCGCCGACGCCGACGAGGTCGAGCCCGACGGCGACAGGGGCACGTCCGGGTCGTCCTGCGACGTCTGCGGGCGGGCGCTCTCGCTCGACTCGCGGGCTGCTGCGCCGCGCCCCGCCGCCCGCGCGCCGACGACCTCGCGCACGACGCGCAGGACCGTCGTCGGCTCGTCGGCTGCGCCGGCCCCGCCGCCGCCGGGGAGCGCGCCGAGGAGGGGCGCAAGAGTCCAGTCCCACACGAGGCTCTTTGCGCCCCACGCGTCGCGGCGCAGGGCGACCCACAGGAGGACGAGGCGCACGAGCTCCCAGCGCGCCTCGGCGGCGGCGGCAGCGCGCGGCGAGTAGGTCGGCGCGAGGGCCGGGTGCGCGAGGCTCGAGGTCGAGGGGTAGGCGAAGTAGGACCACGAGAGAGGGAGCGAGGTCGGGAGCGGGTCCCACGGGCGCGAGCGCGGCTGGGGGAAGTTGCCGGCGGCGCGGCGGGCCGGGACGGACGAGGGCGACGACGACGGCGAGGGGTACAGGCGCGGGAAGGCGTAGGGGAAGGCGGTGAAGTAGGCGAAGCGAGGTGCCGGGTCGAGGCGAGGGTACTTGGCGACGAGGGCGCGGCCGGCCCAGCGCAGGCGGAGGAACGAGGGGAGGATCCACAGGCGGACGAAGTGGAGGTAGGTGCGTCGGGCCGATTGGAGTGCTGCGCGTGCTCGTGTCGGGAGGGCGAGGAACGAGAGGGCGGACGAGGCGAAGGACGAGGACGGGCCCGACGGGGTCGAGCGAAGGGTGTCGAGGAGGGAGAGGGCGGCGAAGAAGAGCCAGAACGACAGGACGTGCTGCGTCTCTTCTGCATCGTCGACGTCGTCGCTGCCGCCTTGGCCGTGCTGCTTGCCCTCGCCGTCGCTCGCCGCCGCTTGTCGCTGCAGGAGGCGGACGGTCCTCGAGAGGGCCTCGCCGAGCCCGAGGGCCCACAGAACGGCGCGCCACTGTGCGCGCCACCGGGCGAGGGCTGCTGCGAGGGCGGCGAGGGCGAGGGCGACGATGGAGCGCTCCGAGGCGATGCCGAGTCGGAGGAAGAGGGCGGCGGGCCTCGAGGTCAAGAGGGCGGCCTCGAGGTGGGCGATGCGCGGGAGGACCGGGTCGGTGACGAGTCGAGGCAAGGGGTGGGTCGGTGCTCGCTGTGCGACGAACGACGCGAGCGGGAGCGGGTGGCTCTCGCGCGAGGTCGTCGCCATGGCGCCTCGACGGGGCGCGGCTCGGCTGAGGCGGGCGGATGGGCGGGCTGCGCCTGCTCGAGGTGGGGCGGCTGCTGCCCTTGTTGATGCTGCTGTGCGGGTGCGTGCGTGCGAGCTGGCGGGCGAGGAGGCGAGAGGGAGGGATGCGCGAGGAGGAGGTTGCCGACCGGCCGGGGGCTTCTGCTCGACTCGCTCTGGCTGGACAGGAGAGCAGTTTGGGCTGCTTACGATGTACTCGTACGCGTCGCCGCACTGCCCAGCGCAGCCCTAGTAGGGCGAGAGCCCGGCTCGGGACTCGGCTCGGCTCGTCGTCGCCCTCGTCCTCATCAGCATCTCGCGCTCGTCCACCACGGCACATCGCGCGCACAGACCGGCCCCGTGCAGCGCAGCACTAGCGCAGCCATCCTCATCCTCAGCAGCACCCGGCCTCGCACCCCACCCCACCCCGCGCACGAGCCAGCTTGTGCTCTCCTCGCTCCCCCTCGCCCGCCGCACCAATGCTCGGCTCGTCCACCAACGACCCACTGCGCGCACTCCACTCGCGCCCGGTCGTCTCGCCAGAGTCGTGCCATGCCGCCTACGAACACGACCCACTCGCCCTCACCCTCTCGGCCTGCATCTGCGTCGGCCTCGTCCTGAGTTACCTCCCGGCCTACGTCCGCATCGTCAAGCACCACAACTCGGACGGCTACTCGCCCTGGTTCCTCCTCCTCGGAGCCACATCGAGCGCGTCGTCCCTCGCCAACATCGTCACCCTCCAGTGGGGCCAGGTCGCCTGCTGCCAGTACCTCGTCAGTCCCGCTCTCCTCTCCTCTCCTCTCCTCTCCTTCGACGGCGACGAGCAGACGAGCGAGAACGCCGAGCTGACGTCCCTCCTCCACGCCACCTCGCAGTCCGCAGGGCAGTGCTTCGAGTCGGTCCTCGGCATCGGCCAGGTCTTCCTCCAATGGGCCGCCTTCCTCACCCTGTGCGTCCCTCCCCGCGAGCCGGCGCTCGACCCTGCGTAGCATCCAGGAGCTGACCCTGCTGCCCTCCCTCCTCGCAGCTTCGTCCTCTACCTCCTCTACTACCCCTTGTCCGGCAAGTACGTCCGGTCGGTCCCCATCACGACTTCGGCCCTCCCCTCGTCGCACCGCCGCCCCAAGCCCTTCCTCTCGTCGCTCGTCCCCGACTTTATGCGCTCGACGACCCCGGCCAACTACGTGCGCGCCGAGCCGGCCGCGGCGGGCGACTCGGACACCGGCAACGACTCGGACAGCGACGGCGACGACGCGACGACCGACGGCGAGGGCGCGTTCGACCCGGGGAGCTACATCCTCCCCGGCCAGCTGCGCCGCGGCGAGATCATCCTCTCGAGCCCGTACCGCCACGCCGTGTCGCTCTTCGCCCTCACCATCCTCCACCTCGCCCTCACGGCGCTCACGACCTTCATCCTCCTCCTCACGCTCCCCAAGGCCGAGACGCCGCACCCGGGCGCGCCGCCCAACCCGGTCCCGGGGCACCCGGGCGGCGGCGAGGGCGCGGGGAGGGAGCACCCGAGCGAGCGCGCCGTGCGCGTGTGGGCGACGACGCTCGGGCTCGTCGCTGTCGCGCTCGGGTGCGCCCAGTACGCGCCCCAGCTCGTCCTGACGGCACGGCGCAGGCTCGTCGGGAGCCTGAGCATCCCCATGATGGCGCTCCAGGTGCGTCTCCCTCCTCTATCTCGCTCTCTCTCTCTCTCTCAGCCTCTCTCTGCAGCACAGGACTGACTCCTCGCTCGACCCGCATGCCCGCAGACACCTGGCTCGTTCGTCTTCGTCTACACGCTCGCCGTGCGCCCGGGCGTCAACTTCTCCGGGTGGGCGACCTACTTCGTCACGGGCGTCCTGCAGGGCACGCTCCTCGTCTTGTGCATCCTCTTCAAGCGGCGCCAGGCGCGGCTCGGCGTCGACGACTGGGGCAAGAGCGTCGGGCCGGACGGCGCGAGGGACGGCGCGGCGGGCGAGAGGGACGCGCTGCTTCGGAGGGGGAGGAGGTAGAGAGGGCGGGTCTTGGGCGGTAGAGCAAGAGGGTTCGGGTTCGAGACGTTATTGCAGTTGTACAGCTATCTGTGCCGCACTTGCTTCCTCGTCTGCGCAAGAGAATGCGAGCGAGAGGTCCCCATCGTCGGCTCCGAGCTGGCGCAGCTGGCTCTCGCTCTCCTCTCGACCTCACCTCTCAACGAGCCCCTGCTGCCTTGAGGCCTGCTCACAGCCATGCTCGACACGCCCATGCCCGACGCCAGCTCGTCGACCTCGCCCGCCGGCTTGACCCCGGCTGCACCGCCCGCCAGCACCCCGGCCGCCGTCCCGGACAAGTGCGCCAACGGCTGCGGCAAGAAGGCGAGCACGTTGGCGTGCCCCAAGTGCAGGGAGTGCGTCCCTTCTCACACCCTCTCGAGCTCAGCCGGTGACGAGGGAGAGCCCGGGGAGCTTGGAGCGATGAGGATGGAGCGGAGCTCTCGCTCGACGAGCACGACCAGCGAGGAGCGCAGAGTGCTGACAGTCCCTTCCTGTGCGCGCAGGCTCGGTGTACCGGGCCAGTTCTTCTGCTCGCAGCTGTGCTTCGCTAAGAACTGTGCGTCCGCTTCGTTCGCCTCTCGGCTTGCGGCTCCTTTCGAGACGAGCCGTCGCTGATTCACGGCGCTGTCCGAGTTATGCAGATCCTCTGCATGTCCGCAAGAAGCACGCGCCCAAGCCGCAAGCGAGCTACAAGTTCCCGCCCGGCAGTGCGTCCTCGTCTTCTCGAGCTCCTCGGTCGCACGCTCGCAGACGGCTGACGCAGGTCCTCCTGCTCGTCCTTCACGCACAGCCTACGACCCGTGGCAGTCGGTCAAGATGCACAAGTACACGGGCTCGCTGCGCGCCGTCTACCCCGAGAAGCCTGTGCCCAAGCGCGAGGTGCCGCCGCACATCGTCCGGCCCGACCACGCCAACGACCAGAACGGCGTCTCGTTCTCGGAGCGCAAGGCGCTCATCAACGAGCGCTCGGGTCGGGTGCTCAACGCCGAGGAGATCGAGGGGATGCGCGTCGTGTGCCGGGTGCGTCCCCTCTCGCTCTTCCCTCCTCTCTCCCTCCTCGCCCCACCGCTCGTCGCTTACGCCTCGCACCCGCTCGCAGTACTCGCGAGAGGTCCTCGACATTGCGGCGGCAGCCATCCGACCGGGCATCACGACGCTCGAGATCGACGAGATCGTGCACGCCGAGTGCTTGAAGCGCAACTCGTACCCGAGCCCGCTCAACTACGGCCTGTTCCCTCGGTCGGTCTGCACGTCGATCAACGAGGTCATCTGCCACGGTGCGTCCCTCCTCTCTCCCTCTCTCGCAGCCTGTCGCCCAGGAGGAGCTGACTCGAGCCCGGCTCGCTCGCAGGCATCCCCGACGCCCGACCGCTCGAGGACGGCGACATCATCAACCTCGACGTATCTCTCTACTACGGCGGCTTCCACGGCGACATCAACGCGACCTGTGCGCCCTCTTCCTCGCCGCCGCACGTCCCTCGCGCGCTCGAGAGCTGACCTCTCGCCCTTCCCTCCTGTGCACAGACCCGGTCGGCAAGTCCGTCTCGAAGGAGCGCCTCGACGTCATTGCGTGCTCGCGCGAGTGCCTCGACGAGGCGATCCGCATGTGCAAACCCGGCGTCGCGTACCAGACGCTCGGCGCGAGGATCGAGGAGATCGCGACGAGGTACGGGTTCCAGAGCAACAAGACGTACAGCGGGCACGGGATCAATCAGTGCGTCAGCCCGAGTCTTCTACTGCGGCTGTTGTCTTGCCCCAGACCTGGCGAGGCAACCTGCCTAGGCGGTCGAGATCGCTTCTGACCCGCTCATCCGGTGCACAGGCTCTTCCACGCTCCGGCGCCCAACGTCTTCGTGCGTCCTCGCTCTCTTCTCTCCTTCCTCACAAGCAGCCTCTGACCCTCTCCGCGACGCAGCACTACGCAGGCAACCGCGCGAGCGGCGTCATGAAGCCCGGCCAGGTACGCTCACCTCTCGTTCTCCCTGTCTCGCGCTCGAGCGCGTCTCTTCGCCCTGTCCTGACTTCCGCACGCTCCGCAGACTTTCACGATCGAGCCCATGATCTGCGTTGGGCAGCAGAAGGACGTGCACTGGCCCGACAAGGTGCGTCCCGCTCGGTCCCTCTCTCGCCCTTTCTCCTCCCTGCTCTCTGCGCCCGACTGACCCTCTTCTCCCTCTTGCCCGCCCCCAGTGGACCGCAACGACGATCGACGGCAAGGCGTCCGCCCAGTTCGAGGAGACGCTCCTCATCACCGAGACGGGCGTCGAGGTCCTCACCGCCGCGCCGGGCTGGACTCTCCCTGAGCCCAAGGGCGCCGCCGCGCCGCCGCAGGGCAACGAGCAGGCCCAGGCGAGCGGCGAGAAGCGCGAGGGCGAGGGCGCGGCGCCGAAGAAGAAGAAGAAGAAGGCCAAGAAGGCGGGCGCGGCGAGTGCGCCGGCGGCGGATCCTGCGGCTCCTGCTGGAGCCGAGGCATGAGATTATCTTTTCTAGCTGCTGCGCTGAGGGCGCTGGCAATAGACAACGTGCTCGCGTCGCTCCTTGCGCTGTCTCTGCGCGAGTTGAGGCGAGGCAGAGAGAGCGATTAGTACCAGTCAAGGAAAGTCAAGGAATGGGCGGCCCGATTTTGTAATCGGCCGCGGCCGGCCCGCTCGCTCTCCCTCCTCCGCCTCTCGTCGCTGGCTCCTCGACAGCCTAAACGCCCGTGCACATGCTGCACCTGCGCTCACAGCGAGCTCCTGGCAGGCAGCCGAGCCGGCCCACCCTCCCTTTCTGCTCGCACCTCCTCCCCCGCACGACGACTCGGCGACAGCTCGCTCTCGCCTCTCTCTCCCGCTCCCAGCAGCTGTGAGCGAGGACCAAGATGCGCCTGGCAGACACGAGCTACGTGCCGACGCTCAGGCAGGTCCTGTACGCGCTCATCGCCACCTCATCGGTCGTCCTCGCCATCCTCTCGGCCACCCTCCTCGCCTACCAGCTCCGCTGGACGATCGGGTACAACAAGCCGGTTGTGCGTCCAAACATCCTCTCTCTCCCTCCCTGCGCCGAGCGAGAGCTGACCTCGCCCTCACACAGCCCGCCCTCCTCGTCTGCGCCTCCTTCACGGTCCTTCACTGCGGCTTCTTCCTCGCCCCGGTCCCCCCGACCGCCCCGCCGCGCCGCCGCCTCCTAGCCTCCCTCCAGGTCGAGCTCGCGTCGCTCGCCATCTTCACGCTGTTCACGCTCGCGTGCGTGTCGCGCCTCGGGACGGCGACGCCGGGCCTCTTATCCTCGTGCGGCGGCTACTTCGTGTGCTCGGCGCTGCAGGGGTGCTACTCGCTCGCCTGGATGTGCGTCCTCCCCTTCTCCTCTCTTCCTTCGAAGCCAATGGGCGAGAACAAGCGCGCTGACCCAACCAACCCGCCGCAGCTCGTTCCTCTTCCTCGCCCTCCTCTTTGCCTCTCTCCTTGCCGCCGCGCTCTACCATCGCCGCCGCACCCCGCACCTCTCCGTCTTCCGCCAGCCGTGCGCGCTCGTCGACTGGGCGATGTACTCATCCCGAGCGGTGAGGCTGCCGGGCCCGGGAGGAGGAGGAGGACTCGCGAGCGAGGGAGCGAGCTGGAATGATGAGCGAGGGACGGACGAGGGCAAGCTGTAGCTCTTGTGGCTGCTCGAAATGTCCATGAGGGTCCTCTCGAAGCGGCAGCGAGATTCAGAGACGCTCGAGAGCCCGAGTTGCAGCGCGACGAGAGCTCTACCAGTAGTCGCCGCCCGGCATCTCGCCGTGAGGAAAGTACAGCTCCTCGCCGTATCCGCCGTACCCTCCATCGTCGCCGTAATCGCCGTACCCACCATACGCTCCTGACGAAGAGGCCTTGTCCTCGCACTCGCACACCTCGAACCCGTGCGCCTCGCTGAGCGCTTTGACCTCGGCGAGGCTCGCTGGGCTCCAGGCCCCGCTGCGGCCTTTGGCCTTGACGAGCCGCAGAGTCCGGAAGGATGGCCATCGGGCGAGGTTGGCCGTGAGGAAGGGGAGGAGGGTCGAGGCGGCCACGTGCTTGGCAACGACGTCGAGCGAGGTGAGCGTGCTGGGCGTGAGCCACGCGAGGTACTCCAGAGGTGTGGATGCACGCATGATGCCGTCGGGTAGCTCGGTGATGACAAGTTCCCAGCAGGAGCGGCGGCGCCGGGCACTCGGGCACCGGGCGGAACGAGTAGAGCGGCGTCGAGAGGCGGACGAGGTTGGGCGCGGCGGCGACGAGCTCGGGATCCGAGCGCGACAGCGTCAGGCTGCGTACGGTCGGGAGCGCGCAAACGTCGATCTCGAGGTTCTCGGCCTTGTGCGCCCATTCGACTTCGAGCTCGTCAAGGTTGACGAGGCTTGCGAGGAGGTGCTGCAGGTCGGCCCACTCGTTGAGCATGAGCCCGCCGGGCGGGTCCTCGATCTCGGGGCCGAGGTCGCCCGTCGGGTCGGGCTGCTGACCGCCCCAGCCCTTCTCGATGAGCTGGATCTTGAGCGACCTCGTCGCGCGCGCGACCCGGGGCCGGATCAGGCGGCGCCAGACGACGTGGTCCTCGGGCGTGAGGTAGGCCGCCTTGTCGGCAACGATCGACTCCTCGATGTCGATGTGGGCGCGCTCGTGCACCTTATCGAGGGCGGGCTGGAGAAAGACGCGCGAGGCGAGAGCCCAGTGGAAATGGTCGCGCCGCTCGAGCGTGACGGGCGCCGCGACGATCTTGACCAGGAGCTCAACAGGAAGACCTCGACCAGGCTGTAGAGGAACGTGGAGCGTGTCAGCACAGCTGCGCGCTGCGAGAGGCGCTGTACGAGTGGAGAAGGGGCGCACCTTGGAGTAGGCGGACGACGGCGAGCTCAGGATGTCGTCGCGCGGTTCGTGACTGGCGGAGGATGTACCTGTTGGTACTCGAGTCAGCTTGCACGCCTTTTTAGGACCACAGAGGAGGAGACACACCTGTTGGACCCTCATCAGCTCCGACAAGCGCGAGCTGCTCCCTCTCTCGTCCAGCCTCGGGAGAAGCGTCTTGGTCGTCGCGCCGCGAGCTGGTACCATCTGTGTCGAGTCGAACGCGCTTCTGAGCGGACATAGCGGTGTGAGAGAGAGGGAGAGCTGCCGGGCGAGAGGCGGGAGGAGGACGACGACGACGGGAAGGGCTCTCGCTCGTCCAGGCAACTCGGCCAGCTCCTGCCGAGTGAGCACCGCCTGCGTCAGGATGGACCACCAGCTCCCGCTCCTGCTGCGCCACTACGCCGCCCTCTCGCCCTCGTCCCCGGCCCTCCTCCCTGCACCGCCTTTCCCGACCTCGCGCCAGCTCTCGCTCCCGACCACCCAGCAGTGGCTCGTCGACCACCTGCTCCAGCACGACCAGCAGCAGCAGGACGAGGAGCGCGGCGGTGCAGCCTGGAAGAAGGTCTTCTGGCGGCGGGTCGTCAAGGCCGTCGAGCAGGGCTTCGACGAGCGGCGGGCCGAGGGCGACGACCAGGTCGACGACGAGGTGCGTCCCACTCAAGCTTCCACTCTCTCCTTGCCGGACACTCGAGCTGACCGTCTCCCCCACGCGCTGCTCGCAGGAGGTCCACCCCGACATCCTCGAGACGATGGTCGACTTCCTCTCGTCCGGCGCATCAGCAGGCGCACCGGGCGTCTCGACTCGCACTTACTACTGGGGCGACATCTCGAAGGCGCCGAGCGAGTGGGAGAGCCTGCGCACGAGGGAGGAGGGCCGGCTCATCAGCGGAGGTGCGTCTCGCTCTCCTCATCTCACTCCCTCCCTGTCGGTCCACCCGCTAACGGTCTTCGGCTCGACGCAGGAACAACCGGGCTGCGGACATGGTGCGTCTCGTCCCTCGAACCTCCTGCTGTTGCTCCTTGACATCGCCGCTGAGTCCCCCTTCGCCCACAGGCAAGCCTGCATCGCCCTCTCGAACCACCTCATCGCCGCACCGCACGTCCTCGAGCGCTCGACGCGCATCATCGAGCTCGGCGCAGGCGTCGGGCTCCTGTCGCTCGTCGCCGCACGGCTGTGGCGCACGGCCGGGCGGCGAGGGCAGGTCGTCGCGACCGACGTCGACGAGAAGGTGCTCGACGTCTTGACGAGCAATCTCGAGCTCAGTGCGTCGCCTTTCATCTTCATTTCCTTGACGCACTCGACGTGCACGCATTGACGAGCTTGTGCCGCGCGCGCAGATGGCCTCGAGGACCTCGCTCGATGCAGTAAACTCGACTGGGAGCTCGCCGCCGACCTCGACACGCACGGCGACGAGCTTGCGCTGTGGGAGCGAGAAGCTTTTGACGAAGGCGGTCGAGCAGATCTCATCCTGGGCGCCGACATTGTGCGTTCTCTTCTCTAGTCCTCGTCCGGCTCGAGCGGACCTCGCTGACTCGCTCACTCGCAGGTCTACGACCCTTCTCTCGCCGCTCTGCTCGCCGTGACCCTTGCCTGGCTGCTGCGACCGTCGACCGACACCGCTGCGCCGCCGCCGCAAGCGCTCATCGCCGGCACGGTCCGCAACGAGTCGACCTGGGCGCTCTTTCTCCGCGAGTGCGGTGCGTCCTCCTGGCTCTCCTGTCTCGAGCTTCTTCCTCGCTGACACGGTGTGCATCTTCTCCCTGCCCGCAGAGCGTCATCGACTGCGGGTCGAGCCGGTCGAGCTGGAGGAGCCGCCGCAGCAGAGCGGGTTGGTCGGAGCGGAAGGGTGGGAGGGCGAGGGCGAGGTGCGGCTGGTCCGGCTGACGGCCTCGTGAGCTTGTGTGCAATAGAGCTGCGAGTTGCGAGCGGTCCAGAAGCCCTAGCGAGCGCTGCAAGGCCGCTGAGCGAGAGCGCGACCTTGACGTGAGCCCACGCGACGAGCGGCGAAGGTTTGGCAAACAGGGTCCGTCTCGCTCTCCTCCTCGCCCTCGCACAGCACCACCGACTCGACCCACTCGCTCGACTGACCCTCAGACGCCCACACGGCACCCTTCCTCGTTCAACCACTCGCCGGCCGCCAACCCCGCGCCGTCGTCCTCGGCCGACCTCCACCTCGACCAACACTCGCCCACTCGGCTCGCCACCACTCGTCCAGCACCCGCCAGGCCGTCCAGAGCCAGCACACAACCCACCAGACCCCCACTGCGCCCGCTGCGAGCTCGCCCGACATGGCACCACTCGTCTCCCTCCTCGCGTCGCTCCCCAAGATCCGCCAGGCCCTCATGACCCTCACGGGCATCGCCGGCGTGTTCGACATGGTCGCCGCCATCGTCCTCCTCGCGTACCAGCTCTCCCTCACCGTCTCGTTCCAGCACGTCGTCCCCTCGATCGTCGTCACTTCGTTCCTCTGCGCGACGGTCCCCATCTGGTTCCTCTACTCGCGCCCGTACGCCATCCGGCTCCCGGGCAAGGGCGAGGCCGCCGTCGGGAGCAAGCGGGACAAGGTCGCCAAGTTCTCGAGGAGCGTCGCCGCCGAGCTCATCTGCCTCGCCGGCACGGGCGTCTGGGTCCTCATCTCCGTCAGCACGCTGCACGCCGAGTGCGTCCCTCTTTCCCTTCTCCTGCTCTTCTTCTTCACGATCGAATGCTGATGTCGGTCCGACTGCGCGCAGGACCCCGGGCCTCATGTACCACTGCGGCGGTTACGCAATCTGCAGGATGCTCCTCTGCGTCTTTGCCCTCACGTGCGTCGCCGCTCTCCTGCTCTCCTTCTCGCCCTCGTGCTCGGCAGCTGACTCTAGATCGTCCCCTCTGCGCGCAGCTGGATGTGCGCTTCCTCTCGCCCTGTCCTCGCCGCGTGCGAGCCTCGAGTGCTGACCCCTCCTCCCCGCCGCCCTGCAGCTGCTTCCTCTTCCTCGCCTGCACCTTCGCCACACTCCTCGCGTCGACCATCTACTTCATGTTCCGCCGCTCGTCGCCATTCCCCATCTTCACCAAGTCGTTCCTCGCCATCGACTGGGAGCGCTACTCGGGCCGGCCCGTCAACCGCTCGGCGACCGTCAAGCGCGTGCGCAAGGGCACCCAGAAGGGCGGCAACGAGACGGGCGCCGGCACCAACGCGCCGCGCAAGCTCGAGGGCGCCGACGACGACAAGGACGCCGACGGGCGCCTGCGCCGCGACGACTCGTGCGCGCCCGTGCTCCCCTTTGCCAACGCGTACGGCCACTCGCGCACGGGCAGCGGGCTCAACTCGAGCGTGCGCAGCGGCGCCGGCACGCTCGACTGGGACGTGCAGAGCACGATGACGGACCGCACGCGGCCGTTGACCATGTTCGGCGCGTACGCGTACCCGCACGGCGCGGCGCCGCCGTCCGAGCCGGGCACGCCCAAGCGCGAGGACCAGGTGTTCGTGCTCGACATGGGCGACGACGAGGACAAGCCGGTCGCCGCCGCCGCCGCCAAGGACGAGGAGCACGCCAAGGAGGACGACAAGACGACGGGCGCGGCTCTCTGAGCGCTCTCCCCTTCCCTCTCCCTCCTTCCTTCGCCTCTCACGACGCCTTGCCCTCCTCTCGACGACCGCTGGACGATCTCTCCCACCTCTGTTCACTCCCTGCATCCCGCCGCATCTCACGTTTTGCTCCCTTCCCTCGATTTCGCTGCAACTACCTTGTGTTCGCGCGACTGTGCATGTGTGCGAGAGTGTTGGCGACTGCTAGGAGGGAGCTGCCGTTCGACGTGAAGCCAAGGCGCCGCGAGAGAGCCATCGCGAGCGCTTTCATCAGCTCTCTCGTCCCCACTCTCCTCGACACGGTCACCCTCACCCTCTGGGCCTTCAACGACCGACCGCAGACCGTCGCTGTCGTCATCATCATGGCTGCGTCCAGTCTCGCCGCGCCCAACGAGGCCCACTCGAGCCCGTCGACGGCGGCCATCCGACTGTGCCGCCGGCTCGCTGTCGACGCGCGAGCACACGACCAGGGCGTGAGCGCTCGCCTGTACTGCAAGGTGCGTCGTCTCTACTCGCTCTGCAGCACTTCGCGCATTGACTCGAGCGAGCCCTGCAGGTCATCGTCCCCACCACCTCCTCCTCCCAGAGCGACCACCACCTCCTCGCCCTCAACCCGCTCGCGACCCTCGCCCAGTCATCGGCCTACGCCCTACCGCTCCACCCTACCGACCCTCCCGCCGCGCACGCCGCCGCCCGCTACCTCGGCCTGCAGAACGCCCTCCCGCCCCGCCAAGGCGACGACGACGTGGCGCTTCGCCGCGTGCGGCGCCGCAGCTCGGCCGCGTCCGACCTCCTCGAGCGGCTGTCGAGCCCGACGAGCGAGGGCGCAGAGAGGAGGAGGGCCGAGATCGAGGTGCGCGAGGGCGAGGTCGTACTCTCGCTCGTGCCGGCGGCGCAGGACGGCGGGCAGGCCCGGGCGCAGGCGGGCGCAGCGAGGCCGACGTCGCCGCATGGAGGTGCGGCGCCGAGCGCAGAGCTCCTCGTCGTACTCGAGCTCGAGGCGGCGTTCGGAGCGTTGAGGCTACCGCGGTTCGCCAACTCGGTGCGTGCTCGAGCGTCCTCTTCTGCTCTCCGGCGCGACCCAGAACGATGGGCGCTGAGTCCCACACCACGCAGATCACGATCCCGACGCCGCTCTGCCTACGATCAGAGCTCGCCTTCACCCTCCCCTCCCCGTCACCCTCGTCCGCCTCGTCCGCCTGGGACCTCTCGATCCGCCCCTCGCTCAGCAACGCCGACTCGGCCGACCTCGACGCCGGCGCCACCCAGGTCACGGGCTCGTTTTCGTCCTCGCCTTCGCTCTCGTTGCGATGGGCGCCGCAGCTCCCCGCCGGCGAGGACGTCCCGCTCGTCGTTCCTCGAGCCTCGCTCGAGACGGCCTGGACGATCGACGAGCGAGGCGGCGCGACGGCCGACGTGCGCGTCTCGGGCGAGTTCGAGCTTGCAGGCCTGAGGGAGAAGCCTTGGGTCGACCTCGAGTTCGTGACGGGCGAGCTGGCCGAGGTGCGGCTCAACTGGGAGGAGGAGGAGGGCGACACGCCCGTTCTCGGCTACCGCCAACACGCGATGCTGGCTGAGCCGCAGTCGCCAACTCGCCCGATCGAGCGCCGACCGTCGAGCGCGACGACCGCGACGACGGCGTCGACCATCTCGCTCGCGCCGGTCCCGCCTGCCGCCTCGCCCATCATCCCTCCCCTTCCTCGCGAGCTCAACGACTTCGCCTCGCCCCTCCTCGACGACCCGCTCCAGTCCCTCGCCTCGAGCAGCGTCTCGTCCTCGGTCGCGACCCAGCCCTCGTTCCCCTTCACGCCGACCCCGACCTCACGGCGCCGCCCGCTCAACCCTCGCGCGACCGAAGCTCGCCCGCCGAGCTTCACCTCGCTCTTCGACACGGCGCCGCCTGCGCCGCCCGTACTCGACACGAGCTTCGCCGAGATGCAGTCGAGCCCGGGCAAGGACGAGCGGCGCAAGGACCTCTCGGCGGCGGCCGGTCCGGCGGGAGGAGCCCGCGGCGGGCTCAGCCTCATGAGGATGCCGGCGCCGTTCGACCCGGAGGCGAGCGCGATGGACATGAGCTTTGAGGTGTCGGCTCTCGAGGACGGCGCGTCGGCGGCGGGAGGGGACGACGCCGAGTCGAGCGGTGCGACAGAGCACAGCTCGTCCCCGATACCGCCTCCGCTCCTCGAGCGGCCGCCGAGCGTCGACCCCGTCGTCGTCGGCGCGTATCTGCGCATCCAGCTCGACGTCAGCGAGGCGCTGCGCCGGTTCGCGGCCGCCTCGACCTCGCCCGACCCGCCCGCCGCGCCGACCTTTGCGTGCCGCTTCGTCCTTGCCTACCCGCCTGCATCGGCCATCTCAAAAAACGGCCGCCTCGCCCTCCCGCCGCTCCACGTCCCGGCGGCGCAGAAAGAGGACGCCCTCGTCGTCGTCTCGGCCGTCTCGCCGACCCAGCGTGTCGAGGTCGTCCCGAGCGCCTTCAGCGCCGCCGCCTCGGCCGACGTCGACGCTGCAAGCGTGCCGCCGAGCCCGCTGCCTGCGCTCGGGCGCAGCGCGCGCTGGGCGTCGTCGCGCACGGCGGGCGGGCCGCCCGGTCCGGCGGTCGAGGTCGAGCTGCGGCCGGTCGAGGTCGAGGAGCGCGCGCAGGCGCCGCCGCCGCCGCTCTTGATCGAGGAGGAGTTGCTTCTCGAGCCCGAGGAGGCTGGGGAGGACGAGGGCGAGACGGCGGCGGCGCCAGAACAGGAGGAGGCGCCGTCGGCACTCGCTGTCGAGGAGGCGGAGCAGGACGAGCCCGCACCCGACGCCGACGAGCCCGCAGCGCTCGACACTTCGACCCGCACCGAGCGACCCGCCACGCCCTCCCTCCCTACGCCTGCGCCCTCCCCACCGCCGGTCCTCCCCTCCTCGCCGCCGACGCCACCGCACGTCCCCTCGCCGACTCGCTCCCTCTCGCACGTCCGCGTCGAGGTGACGCCCTTCCTGCCGTCGACCTCGCCAGCACCTTGGCGCCTACTGTGCCGCTACGTGCTCGCGCAGCCGTACACGGGCGAGCTGCGTGTGCCGTCGCGCTCGAGCCGCCCGCTCGAGGGCTGGGACGGCAGCGGCGCGGCGGTCGAGGCGGTCGAGCAGGAGGGCAAGCTCGAGGTTGAGGGGTTGCACGAGGCGGTCGTCGAGGTCGAGGCGCAGGCGGCGAGCGCGCAGAAGGGAGAAGCGGCAGGGCTCGAGCTGCTCAAGTTCGAGGCGAGCGTCGCTAAGCTCGTCGTCGTCGTCTCGGTGCCGCACGGTGCGTCTCCTTCCTCTCAGCACGTTCTCTCAAAACGTCGAGACTCCCCTGCTGACTCTCTGAACGCGCGCAGGTCTCGAGCTTGTCGCAGGGCCGAGCGGGTACGTGCGCAGCGGCGCCGGCGACGAGGTCACCTTCATTCGGTCCTCGCCTTCTACGACCTCGACCAGCCCGCTCGACCTCGTCTTCCAGCCTCTCGCACACAGCCAGGTCGCCGTCATCGAGCGTCCCGCACCTCCTGCGCCCAGGCGAGAGGCGCCGCCCGGATGGTCCTGGCGGTCCCTCCTCGCCCAGTTTGCCGCCGTCCTCGCCGCGCTCCTCCTCTTCCACACCCTCACACCTCGCGCCCTGCCATCGCCGTCATCGACTATGCTCTCGGCCGTCGCGCCGACCCACACGACCGCCTCGCCGACGACCATCCTCTCGACCGTCACGTCGATCCTGCGCACGCCCGTCACGCACACGGTCACGGCGACGACGACCGCGACCTCGACAGCCTACGTCACGTCGACGCAGACGGAGCGCGTCACGAGCACCTCGGCGACGACGACGACGCGCACCGTGACCCTCATCCTGTCGCCCTCCGCCGCTCCCTCTTCATCCTCCCTCTCCGCCTCGGTCGTCCCTCGGCGTCTCGACGACCTTCTCCCGCCACCGACCGTCGCCCTCGCCGCGCCGACACCGGCGCTGACCGCTGCGCCGTACGCGCTCGCGCAAGAGACGGCGGCCGACCTCGTCGCGGCGGTGCGGCTGTGGGTCGAGCGGGGCAAGCTGCGGGCGCGAGGGTGGTGGAGCATCCTGGTCGAGTACTTGCGGCTGTAGTGCGAGGGCGGCAATGCAGCGAAAGCAAGACGGTGGTGCTCGGACCCCTCGCTTCGGCGAGCACGAGGCCGTCTCCGCGGCAAGTCCGGTCCTGAGGCGCTTGCGCCGCCCTTTGTGCTCTCGCTCCTGCAGCTCTGGACCCTGCTTCTTTGCTCGTCGCACAGGCTCCCTGGGCATCTCGACTTGCGCACAGCCCCTCGAGCCTGAGCTGCGGCAAGTGGCCGCCGCCTCCTCGCCCACCTTCGACTCGTCCGCCCCTCGCCTTTGCGCCCTCGCCTCGACCTCCGCGCACACCGTCGAGCGAGCCAGCATTGCCTGTGCACCTCTGCCGCGACCGACACGGCCACCGTCACCCGCCGCGCGCCGTTCCTCGCCTCGCCACCTCTGCCCGCCCCACCTCATCCCGCCTCGCCTCATCAGCATCACCACGACGCCATGGACGACGACGACTACGACCCGTCCGACTCGTCGCTCTCTGACGTCGACGAGGCGCTCCTCAGCAGCGGCAGCGACGGCGAGGACGACGGCGGCGACGAGGACGACGGGTCGGGCGAGCCGAGGTGGTTGGTCGACGAGCTCAAGAAGGACAAGGACGACAACGACTGCGGCGCGCCCTTGACGGCGTGGAAGATCGAGGTGCACAGGGCCTTCCTTCGAGGTGCGTCTCGCCCGCTGCGACGACCCTGCTCTCGCCGCGCGCCCGCTGACCCTGCTCGTCCCTCTGCACGCAGGGATCCACCTCGTGCCCAACCTCGGCGTGTCTCGCTGGCCGCTCGGCAACCAGCGCGTCAAGCGCAACATCCTCATCAGCGAGTACATCGTGCGCCAGACGGGCGTGTACCGCTCGTCTCGCCAAGTCAGCGGCCACCTGAACGCCATCCGGCGCTCCAAGAGGAAGCTCAGCAAAGGCTGTGCGTCCCTCCTCTCGCCTCCTTATAGCTGAATGTTCCACGCTGACCATCTTGCCACTCGCTCGCAGTCCGCACGGCCCTTCGAGGTCGCCATGTCCCGCACGCCGAGCTCAAGAAGATCGACTTTGACCAGCTCCTCGGCCCGGACAACTACCCGAACGTCAAGGTGCGCGCGCGCAGGTCCGCTGGGTGGAAGGTCCACGGCGTCGAGCGCAAGCGCAAGTCGTCGCCGTCGAGCGCCGCGCGCGGGCCCGAGAAGGTCCCGCCTCGCCCCGAGGCGACCTTCGCAAAGCCGCCGCGCGTCGCCTCGAGCTCACACAGCCGCATCGAGTCGTCGCCGGCTTCGCAAAGGCCGGCCGAGACGCAGGACCTCGCCTCGTCGCCGTCGAGCTGGGCGCCGGCCTCGTCATCGGCGCACGAGCCCCTTCCCCTCTCGCACCCGTCCCTCTTCCAGCCCCTCTCGACCGCACCGCCGCCTCTCGCGCCTCCCTCCTCCTCGCACCCATTCCTCGCCGACCTCACCGCCTTCCTTACGAGCTTCCACCCCTCGCGCGACCACGTACCGACCGCGCGCGCCCTCCTCTCCCCCGGCGTCGACTCGCCCTCGCGCATCGTCGAGCTCCTCGCGCTCGAGCCGAGCTCGCTCGAACTCCTGTGCGCGCAACTGCGCAAGGAGGGGGCGCTCGGCGCGCTCGACGTCGCGTGGCTCAAGAAAGTCGTCGGGCTCGCGAGGGAGGCGTGCGCGAGGGGGGAGTAGCTCGGTCGGCGGGCGAGCGTGGAGCGTGTCTGTGCGAGTGCGGGCCACGTAGCTTGGGTACTTTGTTGTTCGTCCTGTCAATCATAGCGTATCCTGCCGCCCTGGCTTCACAGAAGAGCGGTGCCGCTTGCTCGACAGAGCCGCTTGAGCTCCTTGCGCGCGGTTCCTCGGCTCGGCTTGCTTCGATCGCTCAACCTCGTGGCCTTTCCGAGCGATGGATGCTCTCCAGCCGGCTGCAAAGTGGCGCGATCGAGGCGCTTTGAGCTCGGCTCGGAGGACGAGGCGAGCAGCTTCCACGGGGCGGCACGAAGAAGGGGTGCGTGCGCATGGCGAGAGCCGCTCAAGCTTCGGTCGCAGCACTCCTGCAGGCGCTCACCATGCTTTCGACCAGGAAAGGCTGCGCCCAAGTGCGCTCAAGCGGTGTACAGCCGAGCGACCGGCAACTTGAGAAGGTCGAGCGGGGGACAAGGGACGAGCGTGCTCGACCGAGCAGAAAGCGGTAGCGAGCTCGCAGGCGCTCTCGTTTGCTGAGAGGCCTGCGGCTGGTTGGTCGCGAGCTCGAGGAGGCGAGCAGGAGGCTGCGCGGTGAGGCGGCCTGAGCGGCGAGGTCGTCGGGCTCGACGCGCGCCTTCTGCCTTGCGCTCTCGACTGCCTTTCTCTCAGAGCTTGGGCACATCGATGCTCGCTCGCAGTCAGTCACAACTCCTAGAGAGTCGAGTCCAGATGACGAGAGCGTGCGACGAAAGCTCTCGCGCCGCTCGCGAGGAAAAACTAAAACGGATTGCACTGCGTCAAGCTGAGAGAGGAACCACTACAAGCTGCGAGGGAAGCGGGCGCTCAAGCGAGGACGTCCCACTTGTTGGCAGCGACAAACTCGCGCCAGGTCTTGACCGGGACGGCGAGGTCGCGCTGCGAGGGGGCGAGGTCCTTGCCGCCGAAGTCTGTCGAGCCGGACGAGAGGAAGCGTAAGTTCGTCGAGCGGAAGCTGGAGAGGAGAGGAAGAGGGACGCACAGCCAAACTGCTCGAACCAGAGGAACATGTCGAGCATCTCCTTGCCGACCGGACCGGCGGCGGCGAGGAAGTCGTCATGCGACAGCTGGTAGTACGACGCCTTGGCGCCCGTCACTGCAAGCGTACGTCGAGCGTCAGTGTGCAGATCTCGAGCTCGGGAGAAAGAGAGAGAGGACGCACCCTCCGAGAACTGCTTGACCATGTCGTCGAGCGAGATCTCCTCGGCGGCGGCGAGGATCTCGCTGCCCGGCTTGAAGCTCTCGCCCTCGATCGCCTCGCGCACGTAGGCGCCGTAGTCTCCGTTCGTGTCGATGAGCGCAATCTTGGTCGAGGGCGCGATGGGCATGGCGAAGACGAGCGAGCCGTCGGCCTGCCTGCGGGGCCCGAGCGCGCCGAGCCAGTTCTGCATATAGCAGCCGGCCTCGACGTTGGTCGTCGGCAGGCCCGACTCGAGGGCGTAGGCGGTGACGACGGCCTGCGAGCGAAAGAGCGAGGACAGCGTCAGCTGCGAAAAGAAGAGGTCCGAGCGAGGAGAGGAGGGCGGACGCACCTTCGAATCAAAGTGCTCGACGTGCTTGAGCTTGCCGCCCGACAGCTCCTTGACCGGCTCGAGCCCGCTCCAGATGAGGTGGCTCACGCCTGCGGCCTTTGCGGCGTCGACGATGCGCTTGCCGTCCTCGACCTCCTTGTCGAAGCTCATGTGCGCCCAGAAGTTGGTGACGGCCTGCGCGCGCTCGGTCCTGCGTCAGTGTAGGGACTCAGAGGGTAGGCTAGAGTGAGCAGGGACGCACGAAGACGATGTTGGCGCCCTCGAAGATGCGGTCGAGGTCGGAGCGCGAGTCGGTGTCGGCGGAGACGACCTTGACGCCCTTGTCGGCGAGGGCCTTGCTCGCCGGCTTGGACGCGTCGCGCGTGACGGCGACGAGCTGGTAGTTCTTGTCGGACTGGATGAGGTGCGAGATGACGGAGCCGCCCTGCAGAGAGAAGGAAGGAGTGAGCTCGAGGAGGAGGAGGAGGCGAAGGAGAGGGCGCGGGACGCACCTGCGAGCCGGTAGCGCCGATGACGACGACGACAGGACCAGTGGAGGAAGAGGCGACCATGTTGAGCTGGGGTGCGTGGAGAGCTGGTCGAGCGAGGGAGAGAGGACGAGGAGAAGGTGAGGTTGGAGAGAGAGCGAGGAGGGACGGCAGGCCAGCCGGCTCTTTGTACGACGCCGCGGTGCCTGATCTGCTCAGCAAGTGCTGCTGAGCGTGACCCAGCCTTGCGGTCAGCACGGCGCTCAGCAAGCAAGCGACAAGATCGACAGGTGGAGGCGAACCGGCGCCCCGCAAGTTGCCAAGTCGAGCAGAGCCAATGCTGAGTCGTCGCTGACTCCTCGTCGTCCTCGTCGTCAGCAGCGCAAGACGATGACAAGAGGACCAGGTTACAGATGCTTCGAGCTCAGATCTAGGCGAGCTCGACGAAGAAGGAAACGCACGCACGCACAGCGCCTCTGCCGGAGAGGGCGCACCCTGGACCTCGACCCTGCTCGCTCAGGCCTCCTCGAGCTCCCTCCCTTGCTCAGTCCTTCTTGCCCTCGCCCTCGTGCTCGTCCACATCCTCACGCTCGTCCTCTCGCGCGCGCTCCTCGCTCGAACGCCGGCTCGGCGCCTCGTCGACCTCCTCGAGCACCATCGGCGGCGGGCTCGTGACGCCGTCGTCGCCGTTGCCGTGCAGGTCGGCGACGTCGTGCGCGAGCGGCTGCGCGTCGGCGAACGAGGGCGAGTGCGGCGACGGGAGGCCGAGGTCGGCGTGCTCGGGGTCGACGGAGGGGAGAGGGAGAGGGCGCTCGGTCGGCTGCGGGCGAGCGAGGTCCCGAGTCAGACTTGGCCGCACAGACGACGACGACGACGACGACGACGAGAGCGAGCAGGACAGGGAATCGAGACGCACCTTTGCCGCGCCCGCCTTGCTCTTGCGCTTCTTCTTTCCCTTCTTCCCCGCCTTGGCCGGCTTGTCGCCCTCCTGCGCGTCGCCCTGCTCCTGCCCCGCCTCGCCCTCGTCGCCGAAGCTCGTGTCGCCCATGTCGCTCGAGCCGTCGAGCTCGTCGTCGCCCTGCCCGGGCACGTCGAGCTGCTGCGCCTGCGGCTGCTCGTCCTCGCCGTTCTCCTCCTCGAGCGCGGCCGCCGGCGTGCGCTCCTGCGCGCCCGACGCACCCGAGCCCTGCTGCTGCTGCTCCCACGCCTGGGCCAAGCTGCGCACGCTGCCCTGCCGCGGGCTGATCGGGCGCTCCTTGCGCTCGGCGCCGCGGTGGAGCGACAACTGCGACAGCGAGCGCCCGAGGTCGCCTGCGTCGCTCGCGCCGTCGTCGCCGTACGCGCTGTGCGCATCGTCGTCGTCGTTGTCGTGACGAGGAGACGTCGGCGAGGCGGCGGCGCCCTTCTCGGGCGGCGTCGGGCCCGCCTCCTCTTCCTCGCGCTCGCGCTCCTCGTCGTCGTCCCTGCCGCCTGTCGCACCGACGACGGCCGCTCCACCGCTCACCGCGGCGCCGACGCCGAGCGCGCCCATGGCGCGGCTCATGTCGTAGTCGTCGTCGATGACGAGGACCGAGTTGCGCTGCGCGTCGGGCCCGTCGCCCGCCGAGTCGAGCGACGTGAACGAGTCGAACGAGGGGAGGCCGGGCGCGGCCTCGCGCGGCGGGAGCGCGGGCGGGTCAGAGGCGAAGAAGGACGAGGCCGAGGGGGGACGGTCGGGGAGGGCGGGAGGCCCGGCCGAGAGCGCCGAGGCGCCGGCGACGAGCCCTGCGCCTGCGCCTGCACCGGCGGCGGCGGGTGCGAACGGCGGCGGGAGGCTCCTCGGCGTCGCGAGGGGCGTGTGCGCAGGCGGCGAACGAGTCGAAGCAGCGTCGGCGGCGAGCTTGTCGTCGGCGGCCTGAGCGGGCTCGAGGCTCGCGGCGACGGGGGCGGTCGGCGTAGGGGGAGACGCAGGAGGGGGAGGCACGGTCGGCGGTGCGCAGAACTGCGTGAGAGGAAGTACGAGCAGGAGTCAGGACGAGGTCCGTGCACACTAAGGCTGAGAGAGCAGCGCAGACGCACCTTGCCGATGCTCGCGACCCAGCCGCCCATCTCCTCCCACCCGCCGTCGACGCCCTTGCACCTGACGACGTGCCGCGCGCCGCTCCCCTCACCGTTGCCCGCCTTGCCGAGCGTCTCGATGAGCGTAAAGACGGCGTCGAGCGGCTGCTTCTTCTTGGGCGCCTTGGCCGCCGCGCCGGCGTCCTCGTTCGGGTTGGGCGACGGCGCGGGCGCGGGCGTCGGCATGGGCCCGAGCGTGCACAGGGCGAGGTTGAGCGACAGGTGCGGCGACGAGTGGAGGAGGAGGTGCTGCGCCGAGGGCGTCAGCGGCGCGACGCTCGACGCCGACGTGCTTGCCGGGCGCGAGACGGCCTTGTCGGACGAGAGCGACGCCGAGTCGGTGTCGTCCTCGGCGGCGGCGGGGCCGGCGGCGGTCGAGGTCGAGGGCGCGGTCGCTGCGGCGGTGACGGTCGCCGGCGGCGGGCCGTAGATGTGCAGGTGGCCCGAGGGCGTCAGGATGAAGTAGGCTGCGAGCGAGAGGTTGTCGTGCGTCAGAAAAGCTGCGCTGGGAACAGCGAAAGAGAGAGGCAGGAAGGAACGCACCGGGCTTCCAGCTCTTGAGGATGCTCGTCTGGCGCTCGAGGAGGCCCTCGCGGACGATGGTCGTGAGCACGTCGCCCTTGCCGTCCCACACGACGTCGTCGAGCGTCTTGGGCCGCGTGTCGGGCAGGACGAGGTGGTTCAGGCGCAGGAAGTGGGTCCACTCGGCGTCGGGCGGGACAGAGTCGACCGTCGCCGAGAGGAACATGGACTGCTGCTGGTTGCCGAGGAGCATCGACGAGCTGCGCGCGACGGCGAGGTAAGGAGGGAGTCAGCTCGAGGAGGAGGGAAGGCGACTTTGAGAAGGCAAAGAGGGACGGCGACGCACTTGGCCTGCTCCCACGCGGCCCAGCACCGCTTGATCTCGACGAATGTGTCGCGCTCCTTGACCTCGGTGCGCTCGCTCCACAGCTTGACGGCGGCGAGGAGGTCGTTCTCGCGCACGACCTGGAGGCGCAGCTGGGCCTCGAGCTGGGCCCGCAGGAGGACCGGATCCTCGAGCGGGGCGAGCGACGGGGCCGAGAGCGGGAGCGACGACTGGGTGAGCGAGGTCGAGAGGCGGGCGAGGAGCGGCGCGGCCGAGTCGCTGCGGGCGGGAGGGCACGAGCGTCAGAGTCTGAGGCTGAGGGACGAAGAGGCACGAGCGAGAGGGGACGCACCGCTCCTTCTGGACGGCGTCGACGTGCTTGCCGAGGTCCTTCTCCATGAGCTGGAGGTGCTGCTTGAGGTCGACGCGGCAGCGCAGGAGCGGGCCGACGACGTCCTTTGTGATGCGGCGTGCGAGCTCCTGGTGCGCCTCGGCGGTGCGCAGGTTGGTGTCGCGCGCCTCCTGGAGGATCTGCTGCCAGCCCTCGGAGCCGGTGCCGCCGAGCGACATGGCGGCATCGTGAGCGCCGGGCGAGGCGGGCGACGAGGTGGACGAGGCAGGGAGCGGGATGAAGAGGGACGCCTCGGGGAACGGGGTGGCGATCGGGGTGGTGGAAGGGTGCGAGAGCTTCTTGAGGGTGAGGGCGTGCGAGTTGTGGGCCTCTGCGATGCCTGCGAGGAGAGCGGAGATACGTGAGCTGCGAGGACCAGGAGGAGGAAGGGGGAGAGGGAGGGCGAGACGGGGACGCACCCTGGTAAAAGGTGGCCGTGTCGCGGGCGATGCGCTTGAGCTGGTGGCCTCGGTTGAAGAGGATGTCGCTCGACTTTGCTGCCGGCGGAGGAGGGAAGGCTTCCGAGGGGGGTTGAGGCGCAGGCTCGAGGGGGCTCTTTGGGTAGCCGTGCGAGGTGGTGTGGGATGCGCCGTACGAGCTGAGGCGCAGCATGTCGAGTCGGTGTGCGCTCTCGCTGCAGTGCTCGTGCGCCGGGGCGAGGAGGGCGGCGAAGGGAGAGACGCGTCGAGCGTCGAGGGTGGACGCGACGAGCGCCAACTCGCTCTCTCGGTCTCTCCACCCGCCAGGGCCCAGCTTGTGCCCTCAGCCGGTCCACTCCTCCGACCAGGGACTGCAACATCACCCGCGCACCCTCCAACGCGCGCCGCCGCCTCGCACCCCGGGCCCTCTCGTCCCCCCGCCCCATCCTCATCACCAACGACCACCGCCCTCGATCCAGGCCGAGGTCCAGTGCTGCCGGGCACCACCACGGTACCTCACAACCTCGCACAAGCCTCGGACAGCCAGCCCTGCGCCATTTCCGTCGAGTAAACACGGCCTCGCCAGTGCGTGACTGATCCTCCCTCGCCTCGCACGCCCTCGCACGACCCAGTGGTGCGACCGGGCTCAGAGAGTACGGGCAACTAACTCACACCTACTTCCTGCAGCCGTCCAGCCACCGCCCGTCGCCGACCTCGACTCGCGCCCCACCTCGCACCGCCTCTCGCGCTCCCCCTCCGTCTTGCCGCATGGCTCCAACAGAGGCACTGCTCACGGCCGTCGAGCAGTCCCACGACGTCGACGCCGACCTCCCCTTCCAGCTCCCGCCCTCGTCCAACCCGCTCCCAGCCGCGCCGCCTCCTCCTCCTCCCGCCGCTGCCGTCAAGGCCTCGACCGAGCCTCAACTCGCCGATCTCGCCGCCGGCGCATCACCCGCCGCATCGACATCGTCCCCTCGCGCTCGGCGCAGCGCGACCCGCTCGCCTCGTCGCGCCGCCCGCGCCGTCGGCACCCCTCCTCCGCCGGCCTCGCCCGAGCCCTCGTCGTCGGTCAACGGCCTCGGCGTCACGACCCTCACGCCGACGTCGCGCTCCAACCCCAAGTCGACGACGACCCCTCGCCGCGTCGGGCCCGGCGGGCTCCCCTTCCTCCCGGCCTTCTCGCCGCCCGACACGTCGTGCGCCTTCTGCGGCGGTGACCGCACCCTCAACAAGCACGGCCGCGGCGAGGACCTCGTCAGCTGCTACGAGTGCGGCAGCTCGGGCCACCCGACCTGCCTCGAGTGGGACGACTGGGGCATGGTCAAGCGCGTAAAGGCCTACGCCTGGCTGTGCCAAGAGTGCAAGCGCTGCGAGGTGTGCGACGAGAAGGGCGACGACGTGCGTCCCCTCTCTCTCTCTTCCTCCCTCACGCTCCGACGTTCTCGCTTCGTCGCAGCTCTCGTGCTGACGCCGATCCTCCCCGCCCGCAGGACGACATCCTCTTCTGCGACTCGTGCGACCGCGGGTGGCACCGCCAGTGCCTCACGCCGCCGCTCGCGTCGATCCCGCGCGGCAAGTGGACGTGCCCGACGTGCGTCGCCCAGAGCGAGCTCGCGCGCCTCGGCAGCATCCTCCCGCCCGAGCACGGCAAGCGCGCGAGGAAGCAGGCGCGGCCCGTCGGGCTCGTCAGCACGCCGAGCCAGGCCGAGCTCGACCTCCCGGCGGCGGCGACGACCTCGAGGCGCACGAGGAAGGGCAGGAGCGAGTCGCAGGAGGGCGCGCCGGCGTTCGGGCGCAGGCGGAGCGCCATGGGCGTCTTCGCCAATGACCGCAAGGGCAAGAGCAAGGCCTTCGTCTCGGACTCGGACGACGACGGGTTCGACTCGCACGCGCACGACGAGGACGACTACGAGGACACGCCGATGGCCGACGCCGACGAGGACGCGCTCGCCGCCGCCATGCTCCTCCCCGCCGGCTCGTCGGCCCTCGCCGCCTCGACCTCGACCTCGGCCGCCCTCCACCCGCGCATCAAGGTCCCGCGCCTCACGCTCAAGTTCGGCTCGGGCTCGGGCGCCGCCGCCGCCGCCGACGCCGATCCCGCCCTCGCCGCCGCCGACTCGAGCGCGCCGCCCGTCGCCCTTCCGCTCAAGCGCGGTCCGGGCCGCCCGCCCAAGAAGCCGCGCCCCGAGCGCGACGCGCGCGACCGCGACGGCTCGTCGTCCGCCGCGCCGTACCGCCCCTGGCTCGCGCCTCGGCCCGACGTCGCCGTCCCCTCGTCGCCGACGTCGTCCCTCGGCGACGACGACGCCGCCGCCGCGGGCGACGAGGGCTACGACCCGTACGGCGGGCTCCTGAGCGTCGTCGAGGCGGACGGGACGGGCCGCAGGCCGGACAAGATCGACCGCGAGCGCTTCAGGGACGCGCGGCGCGCGGCAGAGCTCCAGGAGAGGGTCCGTGCGGCGGCGCTCGAGGCGGCGGCCAAGGGCGGCAGCGGGGCGGCGACGGCGCCTTCGCCCGGTGCGGGCGTGCTGCAGCTGCCCGGGACGCCGAGCGCGGCGGCGGCGGGTGGAGGACCAGCGCACGAGCTGCGCCCGACGAGGACGGCGACGCCCTCGGGCGCTGCGACCCCTCTCGCGCCCTCGCTCTCGGGCCTGGGGGGGGGGGGGGGCGCCGGCCGCCCGGCCGCCCGCCCCCCCCCCCCCCCCCCCCCCGCGCCCATCGTCAGCAACGGCGCCGGCCCTCTCGCCGCAGCGTCGTCCTCGCTCGCCGCCGCCGCCCTCCCGCCCGCGACGCCCGGCGGCCTCCCGATCCGGCCCATCACGCACCTGCGCATCGGCGAGTTCGAGCTCAAGACGTGGTACCAGGCGCCGTTCCCGGACGAGTACACGCGCGTCGCCGACGGCCGCCTGTGGGTGTGCGAGTGGTGCCTCAAGTACATGAAGAGCGGGTTCGAGGCCGAGCGGCATCGGGTGCGTCCCGCTCTCCCTCTCTCGCTCTCCTCGAGACTTTCCTCCTTCTCGAGCAATACGTGCTGACGCTGGTGCACGCCCTGCAGCTCAAGTGCAAGATGCGGCATCCGCCCGGCGACGAGATCTACCGCGACGGCAAGGTGTCGGTCTTCGAGGTCGACGGCCGCAAGAGCAAGGTGCGCTCGCTCTCTTACCCCTCTCACTCTCTCTTGCACCTCGCTGACTCTCCCTCGCCCGCTTCTCCCTCTCCTCGTCTCGGTCGCGCTCCTCTTGCCCGCCCGCAGATCTACTGTCAGAACCTGTGCCTCCTCGCCAAGCAGTTCCTCGACCACAAGACGCTCTACTACGACGTCGAGCCGTTCCTGTTCTACGTCATGACCGAGTCGTCGGCCCAGGGCGCCAAGTTCGTCGGCTACTTCAGCAAGGAGAAGCGCTCGCCGACCAACAACGTGAGCTGCATCATGACGCTGCCCGTGCGCCAACGCCGCGGGTGGGGCAACCTCCTCATCGACTTCAGTGCGTCGTCCTCTTTCGCTCTCCGCTCTCGCTCGAAGCGCAACGGCAGCTGACGAAGCCCTCGCCGACCTCGCTCGCAGGCTACCTCCTCTCGAAGAAGGAGGGCCGGCTCGGCACGCCCGAACGCCCGCTGTCCGACCTCGGCCTCCTGTCGTACCGCAACTACTGGACGCTCACGCTCTCAAAATATTTCGCGGCGCGGGTCGACGAGCGCGACGAGCGCGACATCCGGTTCGAGGGTGCGTCGAAGCTCTCCCTCCTTGTCTGCGCTCGCTCTTCTTGCAGGAGCGAGACTGACTCGGACACTTGCGCACCTCGCAGACATCAGCAAGGCGACGTCGATGACCCGCGACGACATCTACTTCATCCTGCACGAGCGCGGGTGGATCACAGACCTCTCGAAGAGGAAGTCGCCGCCCGTTCAGCCCGCCCTGGCGCCGCTCGTCCCGGCGCCGCCTCAGCCGCACGTCAACGGCGCGAGCACGAGTGCACCGGCGGCCGAGGAGAACCCGCACGCGCCGTCGCCCGAGCTCGCAGCGCCGCCCGCCGACAGCTCGTCCTCCTCGGCCGCCGCCGGGCCCTCCACCACGACGACGTCGGCGCCTGCGCCCGCGGCACCTCCTCCTACCGCCGCCGGCACCCTCTCGACGTTCGTCCTGCCCAACTCGGGCTCGGCGCCGTCGCCCATCGCCCCCGGATCCGCCCTCCCCGCCCTGCCGACCACCGCTTCCCCTGCGGCGGCCGCCGGCACTCCCCTCCCTCCTCTCCCCTTCACCTCGACCTCTACGACGACGCCGACCGGCGCCGACGCGACGCCCAAGCCGCAGAAGCGCGCGTGGGGCGGCAACCAGTGGACCAAGCGGCGGCAGCAGCGCGAGCGCGACGCCGCCATCGCCGCGGGCCTGCCGCCGCCGCCGCCCGTCGTCAGCACGCGCGACCTCAAGCGCGACGCCGCATCCGGCGCCGAGTCGTCGGCGGCGGCGGGCGGCGCGACGGGCGAGAAGCGCAAGTGGGGCGGCAACCAGTGGACGTCGAGGAAGCAGCGCAACGCGGTCGCGGCTGCGACGGCGGCCGACAAGCGCCCTCCTGCGCACCACCAGCACCACCACGGCGCGCAGAAGAAGCCGGCGATCCCGGCGGCGTACAAGATCGAGCCGTCGAGCGCCGAGGTCGAGGCGTACCTTGCGCGGCACGCCGAGACCAAGAAGGAGTGGATCCGCCTCCGGCCCGACCGCCTCAAGTGGACGCCCTTCATCGTCACGAGGGGCTTCGGGCTCCAGGTCGAGGTCGGCAGCACGGCCGTCGACGGCACGGTCGGCCTGCCCGAGGGCCAGGGCGGCGTCGGCGCCAAGGGCGGCGAGGGCCCGCAGCAGCAGCAGCAGCAGCAGCAGGCCGAGCACGGCGCCGACGTCGACATGGCCGGCGCACGAGCTGAGGGAGCAGACGACGAGCCGAGCCCGTCGCTGCACGGCGGCGACGACGACGAGGACGACCCGTTCCTCGACCGCGAGCGCGCCACGTCAGCGACGTCGCGCTCGTCGCGCTCGCCCTCGGCTTCCTCGACGTCGTCCGGCGGCGACAGCGACGACTTTGATCGCTACGGCGGGCCCGTCAACAAGCGCCGCGCGCCGCCGCAGCGCCAGAACGGCTCGCGCACGTCGGCGCGCCGCTCGGCCGCCAACGTCAACGCCGCCGCGCCGGCCTCGACGCGCTCGCTGCGCACGACGCGCCAGCGCTCGGCCTCGACGCTCGAGCATGGCTCGCCCGGCGCGCACCTCGTCGACGCCGCCGAGGACGACGACGACGAGGCGCCGGCGTCCTCTCGCCGCGGCGGGCGCCCTGCCGCGCGCCGCGCGTCGCGCGTCGCCTCGAGGGCGCTCGCCGAGCAGACGGCGGCGATCGCGAGCTCGTCGAGCGACGACGAGGACGGCGAGCGCGCGAGGCGGTACAGGAGGGGTCCGGGCGCGAGTGCGGGGAGGAGGGCGAGCTCGAGGACTGCGGGCGGCGAGCTCGCCATCGATGAGGACGACGAGGACGTCGATGCCGAGGGCGAGGTCGAGGAGGTGGCGGAGCAGGGCGCGCTCGTGTCGCCCGAGCTGTTCGCTGCCGCGCCGGGGAGGGCGCCGCTCGAGCTGGGAGGAGGCGCGGCGGGCACGCCCGAGCTGGGCCTCCAGCTCACGACGGCGTCGCACGAAGGCGGCGGCGATGTTGTCATGCAGGCGGCCTGAGCGGGAGAGGAGATCTATCTGCCTTTGAGTAGCTTTTGGCCTCGCTCGCCGGTGCAACTTGCGCGAGTTCGACAAGCTTTCGGAGCTCTCGAGAGAGGGGCAGGAGTGCGAGATGCGGCTAGGAATGACAACAAGGGGACGAACTACAGCAAAAGAGAGAAAGAAGCGCGATCTAGGTGAGCTTCATGGCGAACGGCGAGTCGCCGAAGAGGGACGGCGACATGGACCCAGGGGAGGGAGCGACGTAGTCGGCCGTCGACGACCCTGCGAGCGAGGAGAAGACAAGTGCATCGAGGACCGACTGCGCTTTGAGAGCGAGCTGCTGGAGGAGAGAGACGTGAGCACGGGCGCGGGCGTAAGGAGCTCGAGAGGAAGAGAGGGAAGAAGCTCACTTGCGCGCCTTCCTCGACGACGAATTCGTCGGCGGCGAGCTTGTACACCTCGACGAGGTCCTTGACGGGTGCTGCGAGAGGAGTCCTCAAGTCAGACTGAGGAGGAGCGAAGCGAGAAGGGAGAGCGGGCGCACCTGCGAGGTCGTCCGCCTTGACGCCGACGAGGTCGAGCCAGTACACCTGCGGCTCGAACACGGGCATCTCCTCGCCCTCCTCAGCCTCCTGGATATTGAGGTCGTGCAGCGCCTTTTGCTCGCTGAGCGGCGGCGGCGGGCCGGGGAGCGCGACGTCGAGCTGGGCGCAGGCGAGGACGAGGGCGGCTGCGGCGAGGACGGGCGGGGTGTGCAGGAGACAGAGCGGGGCGGCGAGCCTGCGCGCATGGGATGGAGAGAGTCAACAATGGACGCGGCAGGAAGGGCAAACGAGCGAGGCGAGGACGCACGAGTCGTTGAGGATCATCCACGCCACCTTGGCCACCTTGTCGCTTGCCTCAACCTCGTCGCCGGTCCACGACCTCTTGGCGACCGAGACGGCGATCCAGTGCGGGTGCCTGACGGTGAGGTCGAAGCACAGGACGCGCAGGAGGGCCTCCTCGTGCGCTAGAACCTTCTGGCGGGCCTCGTTCGAGCGGTGCGGGTCGGCGAGCTCGTCCGGGTCGAGGACCCAGCTGAGGAGCGTCTTGAGCGAGCGGGGCTCTTCCTCGGCTTTGCTCGCGAGGAAGATGGCGGCGGCGGCGGTGACCTGCGGGGTGAGGAGGAGAGGGTCAGCTCTCGAGGCGGTGCAGGAGGAGGAGGAGAAGGGGCGGAGGGAGGCAGTGCGCACCTTTGGATCCCAGTCCTGCAAGGTCTCGCGCATGTAGAAGCGGTGGACGTAGGTGGCTGCTGCCGTGACGACGGGCTGCTTGCTGCGAGTCGGGTCGAGGAGGAGGAGGAGGAGGGGGAGAGGAGCGGGTCGACGAGCGTCAGCGCTCACGAGTCTGCGGGAAGAAGCAGAGGACAGGGACGGACAAGGATCCAGCATTTCGGATGTTCCACAGCCACCGCACAGCCTTGTGCCGCCCGGCGCGCTCGTCCGAGAGGCTCATGCCGGCCCGCACTGATGGCGGCAGCGCCAGCTCGTCCCGCGAGTAGAACCACTGCGCCTCGGTCGACGACGCGGCCATGTCGAGCTGCACCATCTCGAGCTCGTGCAGGCGGTAGCACGGTCGAGGGCGAGGCGTGGTGACGAGGTTCAAGAGGGCCAGGACGAGGCGGCTCTCGGCTCGACAGGCTCTCGCGCGCACGCAACGACCAAGGGTGCGAGAGGAATCCAAGCGTGTTGCACAGTTAGACACTAGACACAGGGCACTGATCAAGCGAGAGGAAAGAGAACCCGGGTATAACTAGACCGCGAACAGAGGAAGCCCGACCAGCGAGCGCTCGACCCTCGCTCGCTCAGTACACCATGCCGCTGCCCGTCTCGTGCTCCTGCTCGTGCACGTGGCCCATCTGCTCGTCCTCCATCCGCTCGAGCAGCTTGGTCGTCATCGAGCTGAAGCTCGGCCGCTGCCCGGCGGGACCGACGCCCCCGAGCCCGCTCAGCGAGCCCTTGCGCGGCACTGCCGACGCCGACGCCGCCGACGAGCCCGACGCCGTCGCCGACGAGGGCGCCGGGAACTGGAAGCTCGACGCCGTCGGCGAGCCAGGCCCGCCCGGCGCAAAGTCGTCGTCGACAAAGGCAAAGGCCGGGCGGACCGGCGAGCGGTGCACCTCGGACAGGCGGCGCTCGTGGGCGCTCGGCGCGGCCGAGAGCGTCGACGACAGGCTCGACGACTCGGCGCCGTTGTTGCTCGCCGTCGGGCTCAGCTCGAGGCCGAGGCCGATGACGGGGCTGCCCGTGTGCGAGTGCGAGTGGGCGTGCGAGTGGGCGTGCGCCGACAGCGCGTGCGAGAGCGCCGGCGAGGCCGCGCCGACCGACGGCGAGGGGTGGCCGTGCGAGAGGAGCGGCGACGCTGCGAGGAACGCCTGGCTCATCGTGCCCGACGACGAGCCCGGCCCGCCCGCCGACGCCGACGCCAACGACGAGTGGTGCGTGTCGAGGTCGAGCGCGCCGACCGACGACGCGCGCCGGATGCGCAGGCCCGAGAAGCGCGTCGCCGGCGAGTCGACGTGCGTGAGCGCCGGCGACGACAGCATGGCGTTGCCGTGCCCGAGGCCGTGGCCGTGCGACGACGACGGCGCCGGCGGCGGCGGCGCGAACGTGTAGCTCGCGCGCGGCTGCGGGATCGGCGCCGAGAGCGACCCGGGGAACATCGGGTACGACGACGGGCCGTGCGACGTGTGCTGCGGCGGCGAGCCGTGCGCCTGCTGCTGAGGCTGCTGCGGGTAGTCGGCGCCGCCGCCGCTGCGGCGGAAGCCGGGCTCGCGGTACTCGTGCGGGCTCGACTGGTGGAACATCGACACGTTGCCCTCGTACGGCGACTGCTGCGGCGAGGGGAGGAAGTGCTGCCCCTGCTGGCGCTGCTGCTGCTGAGGCGACGGGCGCGACGAGTGGTGGCGCGGCGGCTGCTGCGGCGACATGCGGTACGCGCGCGGGTAGTGCTGGTCCTCGTACTGCTGCTGGACGTGGCGCGAGTGGCGAGGCGGCGGCGGGAGCGGGTCGGCGTAGGTGAGCTGGCGCGCGACCTGGCGGCGCGGGATCGAGACGGTCGCGTTGCGCCTGCCGCGGCCGGCCCCCATGCGCGTCGACCTCGTCTGGATCATGAGGTCCGTCACCTCGGACCCCTCGATGTAGTCGCCGTCGCCGTCGTCGAGCTCGTCGAGGCCCATGTCGTCCTCCTCCTCGTACATCTCGTCGTCGGCGTACCGCGACCGCACGACGCGACGGCGACGCTCGAACCGCTCCGGGTTCGTCTGCGGCGGCGTGAGGTACGGGTGCGCGCCGTGGTGCGACACCGAGCGGTTCATGGCCGGCTTGGCCGGCTTGCGCGCGATCGGCTTGCGCTCGCGCTCGAAGTAGCCGGGCGCCGACCATGCGCCCGGCGAAGCGTCGTGCCGCTGCTGGAGGTGCGGCGGGTAGAGCGACGCGCGCGTCGCGCCGCTCTCGACCTGGCGGCCCTGGTCGTCGTAGTACGAGTACGTCTCGCGCGGCGGCGCAAAGTGCTCGCCCTGCTCGAGGCGCGGCGTGTGGTAGGCGTGCGCGCCGCCGTCGTCGGGCGTCTGCGGCGCCGACTCGTAGACGTACTCGAGCTCGTCGAGCGGCGTGTCGTCAAAGTTGGCCGACGAGACGATCTCGGGGTTGAGCGCGAACTGGGTGTGGTTGCGGCGGATGTGCTTGGTGAGGGTCGTCTTGCGGCAGAAGCTGTTGCGCAGGTCGTCGATGTCAGCATCGGCAACACGAGGGGAAAGAGAGCGTGGAGGGAGAGAGGACGCACGTCTTGCCGCAGCCGGCGACGAGGCACGCGTAGGGGCGCTGGCCCGTGTGGATCTGCACGAGAGGGAGTAGGGCATCAGCGTGCGTTCTTGAAGCTCGTGAGAGGGAAGGAGGAGAGAGACGCACCCGACGGTGGCGAGCGAGACTGCTCGAGTCGCTGAAGGCCTTGTCGCAGTGGCCCCACGTGCAGATGTGCGGACGCTCACCCGTGCTGCGCGCGCCGAGGAGCTTGTCAGGACCGCTCGAGTGAGAGAGAGAGAGAGGGATGAGAGGGACGCACTGGGTGCGCTCGTGGACCTTGAGAGCGCTGCGCTGGATGAAGTCGCGGCCGCATCCCGGGAAGTCGCACGCCCAGGGGCTGCGAGCGAGGGTGGGTGCATGCAGGGGTCAGCGCAGAGCTCTCGAGGGCGAGCAAGGGAGAGCAGAGGAGAGAGAGCGGAGCGCACCGGACTCCCTTGTGGATGCGCTCGTGGCGCTCGAGGTCGCTCTTGCGGGCGAAGGCCTTCTCGCACTCGAAGCTGCAGGCGAAGGGGCGGATCGGGGTCGGGTCTTCAGCCGCGTCGGAAGCTGGCATGGTGGGCGAGCTGGCGGGTCGAGCTGGGAGGAGGGCGAGCGTCGGTGGAGGGGGACCGGCCTGCTCGAGAGGAGAGGGCGGGAGGGGGAGTGAGGGAGAGAGAGAGGCGTGAGCGAGGGGTGCCCAGCTGAGGACGCACGAGCGCGCTTGGGCCACGTACCGGTGGGACGAGCTGGCGAACGAGGCCCGGATCGGGGTGCTGCTAGCGCGGCGATGAGCGGGCGAAGGGCCGACGAACAGGAGAGGCGGACGGTGCTCGGCGCGCGGGAGGAGGCAATGGGGCGGAACGGCGAGCACGCAGAGAGAGTCCTGCTCTTCTTGCGCGGGGAGGAGGGTACAGCTGGTGGCGCGGCGGTGAGAAAGAGGGAGGGAGGGAGGAGGACGAGGAAGCGAGCTGAGCGAAACGGCGGGAGCGAGGTGGAGCCCACAAAGGCGCGCGCTTTCGCACGGCCCTCTCGCGCGAGAAAGGAGGCGGCGCTGCTGAGACTCGCGTGCCGGTCGCACCGGCTGCGATCGCAAGCTGGACGACGAGGAGAGCGCACCGTTGTCCGTCCGAGGGAGAAAGGGGGCGAGCGAGCGGCGGACAAAGGCTCGAGCGCCATCGCGCGCATTGTCCCCCTCCTTGATGAGCAGCTCTGTGCGTGCTGCAGCTCGGCAACAACGTGCTCGCCTGGTTAGCAGAACAAGCATGTCTCCCCTCGTTGCAGGAGGACGATGACCGCCGTCCCCCCTCGCTCGAGGTGTCCGGCGCACGCGGACGAGAGCTGGGCGATCTGCGCCGCCCCGCTGCCGGCTTATCCAGCAGAGCAGTGCCTGGCGCTAAGCAGTCGCTCGCGTGGCCCGGTACGAACGAGAGAGGGGGCGGACGCCGGACGCGACCAACTTCGCTCGCGGCTCTCCTCCTCCGCATACACTCGCTCGCGCTCTGCACTCCGCCTGCTTTGCGCAGAGCCCTGTGCGCTCGAGCACAGCGCTCAGAGCTATCCGTCCGCGCGTCGCCGCGCTCATCAAGGCCGCCTGGTCGTCCAGCTGCTCGCGGCGACTCGCCCCCGCCGACATCCCCCTCGCCGCCTCGCTGCAGCCCCACAGGGTACGCTGCGCGCCGCGCAAACTGGCTTGGCCAGCTGCCACAGCACTGGCGAACGGCCGCGAGTGCCTTTGGCGAGGAAATGGCGAGACGGACCTCCTCTCCGCTCGGCCGTCTCGCCGACTCGCCGTCCGTCCTCGCTGGCGAGCTCGTTCGAGGAAGCTCTTTAGCTCGAGCCCCTTGTCGACCATGGGTACAGCTGCCCTGGCACACGCACCAAGCCTGCTCGCCTCGCTCGTCGCGTCGCCGCTCCTCGCTCTCCCGCCTCTCGCCAGCTCTCCCTCGCCTCATCAGTCTACGTGCCCGGTCTCTGCCTCAGCACCTCGCACAAGAGCTCGACGAGGCGACTACGGCGACTTCGGACCAGGCGATTACGGCTGGGGTGCGTCCTCTCATCCTCCCCCTCCTCGCCCGCCGCCTCGCCGAGCAGAGCTAACCTCTCTGCACCGCCCGAACAGGGACCGACATCGTCACGACGACCCTCACGACTCACGTGTGCGTGCGACCTCTCTGTGCAAGGAGGAAGAGGAGGAGCAGAAGCTGACGGCCTGACCGCAGGACCGACCACGAGCCCGAGGTGACGACGACCGTCTGGACGACTTGGGGCGTTCCTGCGGCGAGCGAGGCGGCGAGCAGCGTCGTCTGGGTCACGGTCTACGAAGGTGCGTCGCCTCTCTCACGTCTGATGTAGGACGACGAGCTGACGGCGGTCGCGCAGGCTCGTCAACGACCCTCACCCTCTCGCCACAAGTCGTCACCGTCACCCTCTTCCCAACCTCGACCTCGCTCGCCACGTCGACGATCATCGAGTCGCACACAACCTACGAGACGCAGACCGAGCTCACGACTTCGACGGTGCAAGCCTCGTCGACGCTCGCGGTCGGGCCTCCTCCGGCCAGCTCGACCGAGACGCTGCCGACTACGCCGCCGCCGTGGCTCACCATGTCGTCGACTGCATCCTCGACCTCTCCATCGACTCGCGCAAGGTCGACCTCGAGCGCTGCCGAGCCGACGGCGACGGCGGTGCCGTCCGGGTCGGACTGCCGGCCGGGCGACGAGGACGAGCGCGAGCCCGGGCTCTTCGACCTCACCAAGGAGCAGGCTCTCACCCTCTTCGTCGCCGGAATCTGTGCGTCCATCTTCCTCTGTACCTCCTCGCGCATCTACGCTAACACCGGGTCCTGCCTCGTCGCAGACGCTCTCGGCATCCTCATCTCCTGGAACCTCTTCGGCATCCGCCACCTCCTGTACCCGTTCAAGGCCTTCACCGCCCTCATCCACGAGTCGGGCCACGTCGTCGGCATCCTCGTCTCGGGCCAGCCCCTGCACCGCTGCACGATCGACCCCAACGTCGGCGGCGCGACGCACACGGTCCCCGGGAGGACGCTGCGCGCGCCGGGCTTGTACGGCGGGCAGGTTGCGTCGGTCGTGTTTGGTGCGCTCGCCGTCTTTGCGGGGTTCGACACGCTCGCGAGCAAGTACGCCTCGTTGGTGCGTCGCTCGGACCTCCTCTTCCTCCTCGTCCCGACCTCGCTCGACTGCTGACGCTCAACGACGTGCAGGTCATCATGGCGCTCTGGCTGCCCGTCATCGGATTGCAGGCTAACCTCGTGAGCATGCTCGTGTGCGTGTGGCCCCTCGCTCTGCTGGTACGTCGGTCGAGAGCTCGTCCTGAGCGTCCCCCTCGAGCTGACTCGCAACTTTGCTCTCTTCCTCGCTCGCAGATCGGGATCTGGTGCGTGCTCTTTCTCTTACGACCGCTCGTGCGATTCTTGACGCTCGTCGACGAACAGGTTCATCGAGCATGCGCGCGGCCTGCGGTTCTACGTCCTCTTCCTCGGCGGTGGGTCTTCGTCCTCGTCTTCCTTCGCTCGCAGCGAGCTTCGGCTGAACCAGGCATCCACTTCGTCTTTGCAGTGATGAGCTCGTTCTACATGTACTTCAACGTCGTCGGTGCGCGCATGTCGTGCGCCGAGAGCTGACCGCTTTGACCCTCTCGACTCGCAGCGTCTGGGACACGATGGTGCGTGCGCAGCCTGCTCTCCTCATGCCGCTCGCCCTCGCTGATGCCTCTCGTCTGCAGGATGACTTTCTCCACCGGTACGCCGCTCGACCTCCCTGTCGGCCGTCGTCCTCGCCGCTGACCTTCCTCGACCCTCGCAGGAAGCGGAACGAGTGCTGCGTCGTCATGCTCGAGTCCAACACGGCCGTGCCCGCCTTCATCGTGCGTCCACGCTCTCTCCTTCTCCTCCTCCCTCCCTCGGTCATCGACCGCGCACTGACCCTCCTCCTTGCCGCTCGCAGTGGTTCCTCACCTGGCTCGCCGTCTCGTGCGTCGTCCTCGTCGGCTGCATCCTCGGCGCCCTCGCTCTCTTCCGCCAGACCGAGCACGGCATGTGCGTCCTCCTCTCTCGCGCCTCGGTTCTCTGAAAGCAGAAGGAACAGCCTCGACCGCCGAGCGTGAAGCTGACGAGCTGCTCCTCGTCGCGCAGGTACTGCCAGGGCCAGACGTTCGCCCCGACTTAGCCTCGAGCAAGTGCAATGTCTCGCGATGTCGAGCACCGTCCATCGAGCGTAGCAGGTGGCGAGAGCAGGGCTCGAGAGAGCGGGTTGGGGTAGCTATGCCGCGGGTCGAGCTCGCCGCTGCCAGCTTGTCGCCCGACGGCTGCGGGCCCAGCGATAAGCCCCTGAGCTTGGTGCGAGTGGCTGCAGATGGATGGCGAGGCGGCGAGAGGTGTGGAGGGCGCGGGAGAGGGCAGCGAAGGCGGAAGATGCCATGACGAGGCGGAGAGGGCGAGAGAAGGCCGGCGGCCGTGCTCGCGCTGTGCGAGGGCGAGGTCGAGGGCGGTGCGGCTCGAGCGAAGCTGTCGAGCTGCAGATCCAGCTGGACTGCTTGGAAGAGAGAGGCGGAGGGCGGGGACCGAGCAGCGAAGGCGGTCCCTCGCTCTCGTCGTCGTCGTCGTCGGTCGGCCGCTCTCGCTCTCTCCTCCCTCCCTTCCCTCCTCACCCTACTTCTCGTGAGCTCGCCTGTCCGTGCTCGACGCACCTGTGCACCTGCTGACACTCAGCCTACCCGCTCCCCTCCTCCTCCCGCCCCTCGCCGCCGCCGTTCTGCGTCACTCCGCCGTCCCTCGGTCTCGGACACTCGCCTCTCTCGCTCGCCTCTCGACGGATCCGCCACCAGAACCAGCCTATCATGCCTTTCCAGCCCAACAAGGACGACGTCAAGGCGATCAACACGATCCGCACCCTCGCCCTCGAGTGAGTCGCTCCCTCCTCTCGTCCTCCCCAGCCTCGCCCGCTCCCGCTCGTCTCTCGCCCGAACCGAGGGCGATCTCGCCGGATTCCTGTTGCCCGAGCTCCCGTGCTGACTGTGCCCCTCTCCTCGACTTCCAGCACGGTCAACAAGGTGCGCCTCGCTGCCTGCAAGCTCTCGCACGAGATGGCATCGCTGACCCACCTCGGACTCCGCATTTCCCCTCGTCCCCTCTCCACCTCCGTCCCGCCTTCGTGACCCGTCATCCGCCAACCTTTTCCCTCGCCGCTCCACCCTCGTCCCTCGACCATGCGCGCAGGCCAACTCGGGTCACCCGGGCGCGCCCATGGGTATGGCTCCGGCCGCCCACGTCCTCTTCTGTGCGTCGGCTCTTCCTCGCGCTTCCTTCGTGCACGGCAGCTCCTCGAGCAGTCTGCGCGATGCGGCCGTGAGAGCAGTGCTGACTCTCACCCGTTGTCCACAGCGCGCTTCTTCCAGTGCAACCCGAAGAGCCCGCAGTGGGTCAACCGCGACCGCTTCGTCCTCTCGAACGGCCATGCCTGCGCCCTCCAGTACTCGCTCCTCCACCTGCTCGGGTACAAGGTCTCGATCGAGGACCTCAAGAAGGTGCGTCGAAGCTCTCTCAACCTGCGCCTTCTCAGCCCGCTCGAGAGCTCCTCGGCTGACTTCCTTCATCCTCTTCTTCCCGCCCTGCAGTTCCGTCAGCTCGACTCGATCACTCCGGGCCACCCTGAGCTCGGCGTCACCGAGGGCATTGAGGTCACGACCGGCCCGCTCGGCCAGGGCTTCGCCAACGCCGTCGGCCTCGCCATCGCCCAGGCCCACCTCGGCGCCACCTTCAACAAGGACAACTTCTCGCTGTTCGACAACTACACCTACATGTTCACCGGCGACGGCTGCTTGATGGAGGGTGTCGCGTCCGAGGCTGCGTCGCTCGCCGGGTGCGTCCTCGTCTCCCACGTCTCCGGCCGTCGCGCTCGAGCCCCTCTTCGGCTCGGGCGTGCGTCCTCTTGCTCCAGGACGAGCCGCTGACGCACCCCTCTCGCCGCCTGCAGCCACCTCCAGCTCGGCAACCTCATCGCCGTGTACGACGACAACCAGATCTCGATCGACGGCTCGACCTCGATCGCGTTCACCGAGGACGTCGGCAAGCGCTTCGAGTCGTACGACTGGCAGGTCCTCACGGTCGAGGACGGCAACGACGACCTCGAGGGCATCTACAAGGCGATCGAGCAGGGCCGCGCCGAGAAGAACAAGCCGACCCTCATCCGCCTCAAGACGACGATCGGCTTCGGCTCGCGCGACCAGGGCACGCACGGCGTTCACGGCAACCCGCTCAAGGCCGACGACACGGTCGAGATCAAGAAGAAGTTCGGGTTCAACCCGGAGGAGTTCTTCGTCGTCCCGGACGAGACCAAGGCCATCTACGCCGACATCGCCAAGCGCGGCGCCGAGGCCGAGCAGAAGTGGCAGAAGTCGTTCGACGAGTACAAGGGCAAGTTCGGCGACGAGGCGGCCGACATCGAGCGCCGCATCGCCGGCAAGCTCCCGCAGGGTTGGGAGAAGGCCCTCCCCGAGTTCAAGCCGACCGACGACGCCGTCGCGTCGCGCAAGCTGTCCGAGGTCCTCCTCGCCAAGCTCTCGACCGTCATCCCCGAGCTCGTGTCGGGCTCGGCCGACCTCACGCCGTCCAACCTCACCCGCTGGAAGAACGCCGTCGACTTCCAGCCCAAGGCCAACGGCCTCGGCGACTACACCGGCCGCTACATCGTGCGTCCCTCTCTCTTTCGTCTGCGCACGACGAGCGGAACGAGGCGTCTTCGAGCGTCCAGCTGACTCTCGTCGTCGTCGTCCCTCCCTCCCCCTCTCCCTCTCCTCCCTCTCCTCCCTCGTCCTCCCTCGCAGCGCTACGGTGTCCGTGAGCACGGCATGGGCGCAATCGCCAACGGCATCGCCGCGTACGGCGCCAACCTCATGATCCCGGCGATCGGCACCTTCCTCAACTTCGTCTCGTACGCCGCCGGCGCCGTCCGCCTCTCGGCTCTCTCGCACCAGCGCGTCATCTGGGTCGCCACTCACGACTCGATTGTGCGTCCCACGTTTCTCTCGAGCCCTCCCTGAGCCTCTGGAGCCCTCGCTGACCCCCGGAATCGTCCTGATCAGGGCCTCGGCGAGGATGGCCCTACGCACCAGCCGATCGAGACGGTCGCACACTTCCGCGCTCTCCCCAACTGCAACGTCTGGCGCCCTGCCGGTACGTCCTCTTTCTCTTCTCGTCGTCGTCGTCGCTCGACTTGGGAAGGTGGCTGACTTCTTCTCGACCTTCGCAGACGGCAACGAGACGTCCGCCTCCTACTACATGGCGCTCACCTCGACCCACACGCCCTCCATCCTCGCGTGCGTCCCCCTCTCTCGTCGTCTCGTCGTCGTCGCTGTCGGACGAGCTCGTCGCTGACCCTCGCTCGCACCCCCTCGCAGCCTCACCCGCCAGAACCTCCCTCAACTCGAGGGCTCGTCGATCGAGAAGGCGAACAAGGGTGGCTACACCCTCGTCGAGGTCGACGGCAAGGCCGACGTTACGTTCGTCGCGACCGGCTCGGAGGTCGCGATCGCTGTCGAGGCGGCCGAGCTCCTCGGCAAGCAGGGCGTCAAGGCGCGCGTCGCCTCGCTCCCCTGCTGGGAGGTCTTCCGCTCGCAGTCGTCGGACTACAAGCTCTCGGTCCTCCCCGACGGCGCGCCGATCGTCTCGGTCGAGGCCTACACCGTGCGTCCCTTTCCTCTTCCTCGGCTTCTCTCTCCCCCTCCCCTCTCCTCTCTCGTTCTTCCTCCTCACCCTCTTCTCTCTGCATGGACCTGACTGACTCTGTGACTCGCTCCCCTGCAGACCATGGGCTGGGCCGAGTTCTCGCACGCGCACTGCGGCATCGACACCTTCGGCGCTTCGGCCCCGGCCGGCCAGGTGCGTCGCTCTTCCTCACTCCCCTCTCCCTCTCCTGCGCCTGCGCTCTTTACTGACCCTCTCGTCGTCGCTGTCATCGTGCAGGTTTACAAGAAGTTCGGCCTCACCGGTGAGGACGTCGCCAAGCGCGCGCAGAAGGCGATCGACTACTTCAAGGGTCTCGGCCACCCGGTCTACTCGCCGCTCTCGCACCAGCTCGCGCTCTAAGCGAGTCCCTTCCCTCCCCTCCTTCCCTGTAGATCTCCTCGTCCCTCCTTCGTAGCGACCTCTAGCTCGCGCAGAAAATCATCGAGTTTGTGACTTTCTACCTGCGCGCTCCCTCTCCTCGTCGAGCGCTCGAGTGCGAGCATGATCGTGGAAAGAAGCAACGAGCCTGCTGCGATGGCGAGAACGAACGAGTGAGAGCGACTGCGCCGAAGAGGAGGCGCTTCCCTTGGCTTCCCCGCTCCTCCTCGCTCGAGTAGACGTGCATCGCGAGCTTGTTGACTTTCCTCCTCCTCCCAGAGCTAAAGAGAGCACGCAGTATCGCGTCCTCCTGCAGAGAAGCCCATTGCGCCGCCGCAGAGCCTTGAGCGAGAGGAGCGGCGGTTTGAGAAGGTCGAGGAGAAGGTCAAAGCGCCGAGGCGCGCGGCACGCTTCTCTGCGGCGTCTTGTCGATGCCTCGGGCTCGCAATGTAGCTCTAGATACGCTGGACAGCAGCCGTGTGTGCCGCAGGCGCCGGCGCGCCGCGACGACGAGAGGTCGCCAGCCCGCCACGTTTTTTTCGTGGCGAGCCCGGTCACGTTTTTTTCGTGACCAGCCGGCGCGCGCGCGCAGAGGCTCGAGCGGCGCGCGCGCTTCCTCTGCCGGCGAGAACGCTCTCGCCCGGTCCTCGTTCATCCTTCAGAGTAGTCTCGTCGCGTAGCTGGCTCTGCAAGTCTCGGACGGCTCGGACGAACGCAGCAAGCTGACGAGGAAGCACCTTCCTCCAGCTCGAGCGGGTCAAAGTCAGGCGCGTCGGCTCGCCCGCTCTTCCTTGGCCGACACCGTGGAGCACAGGCTTCTGTACGAAGCGGACGACGGTCGACGAGAAGCAGCGAGAGCGAGACGACGAGGTGCCCGACTTCGTCGAGACGATGCGCTTCCCGACCTCCTCCTCGCTCGAGTCGACGGGCAGTACGAGCTGTCCAGCTACGCTCGACCTCGCCCGATCAGAGAGTGTTCGAAGTACTGCTCGAGTCGAAGAGAGAAGCCCTCGCGCAGCCGCAGCGCCGTCGGCGAGGGAAGCGGCGGTTTGAGAAGGTCGGCGAGCGAGGAGGTCAAAGCGCCGACGCGAGCACGACGCTTTCTCGGGCCTCTCGTTCACGCCACAGAGTCGCAATGTAGCTCTAGACACGCTGGACAGCAGCCGTGTGGGCCGCAGGCGCCGCAGCGCCGCGACGACGAGCAAGTCGCCGGCAGCCCAGGCAACGTTTTTTTCGTTGCCTCGTCGGCGCGCGCGGGCACAGGCTCGAGCGCCGCGCTTGCGGAGGACGAGCCTGCCGCGCTCTCGCCCGGTCCTCGTTCGTCCTTCAGAGTAGTCTCGTCGCGTAGCTGGCTCTGCAAGTCTCGGGCGGCTCGGGCGAAAGAAGCAGGCTGACGAGGAAGCACCTTGCTCCAGCTCGAGCGGGTCAAAGCGCGGCTCGTCGGCTCGGCCGCTCTTCCCTGGCCGACACCGCGGAGCGCAGGCTTCTGTACGAAGCTGACGACGGTCGACGAGAAGCAGGGAGAGCGAGAGGCGGCGGCCGACCTCGCCAAAGAGGAAGCGCTTCCCTCCTCCTCCTCGCTCCCTGCGCAGAACGAGCCTGCCAGTGCGAGACGGACACTTTCTCTCTTTGCAGCTCTCCTGAGTGAGCGATAGGAGAGCGCAGCATGTACAGATGAACGAGGTTGCAAAAAAAACGGCGAGCGGTTCCTCCTCGTCCCTCCTGCTCCTTGCTTCTCGACGAGCTCAGCTCAGTAGACGGCGTCCTTGCCCTGGCCGAACTGGGCCTTGCGCTTGAACGACGCCTGGTCGCGCAGCTGCGGGCGGGCGAGGTCCGAGCGCGAGTGTCAGGTCGAGCGCGAGGAGAGGAGCCGAGGCGAGGAGGAAGGGAGAGGGGACGCACCCAGGTCCGGTACTGCCGCAGCGAGCCGACCTTCTCGGCATAGTAGTCGGGCGAGGGGTTCGCAGCTGCGAGCGGGGCGAGGAGTCAGCTCGCGCGAGAGAGGGACGAGCGGGTGAGCGAGAGGAGGAGAGGGGACGCACCCGACTGCCGCGAGGGGTCGGCGCGCCACCGCGAGATGTGGCGGAAGAAGTCTGCGTGGGAGAGATGGGCGTCCTGGAGTCAGCACTGTCGACATGGAGCGAGACGAGGGCCCAGACAGAAGGAGAAGCACTGTCGCGCGACGCACCCTTGTCCTTTGCCTCGATGGCCGACTTTGCGCGGCGGTGGGTCAAGCGCCACAGGGCGCCGCCGACGGTGGGCCCTGCGAGCCAGCCGAGGCCGACGCAGCCGAGGGTTGCGGCGCCGTAGATGATGACGGGCTCGAACCCGAGGATGGTGCTGGTCGGGTCGGCTTCGATGGTGGCCTGCGGGCGGGTGCGCGGGTGGGTGGGGTCAGCCAGCGGCTCGGAGAGGAGAGAGAGAGGGACAGGGGACGCACAAAGTAGCCTGCGCCTGCCGAGAAGCCGATCAAAGTGGTCGGGATCGAGGCGATGAGCCCCCAGAGGCGCTGCGAGCGGCGGAGGGCGAGGTAGGTGGGCCAGTCGAGCTGGGCGGCGGCGTGCTGCTCGGTGGCGGTGAGGGCGGGGGAGGTGTTGGCCGGGAGCGGGTTGGAGCTGGCGAGGCGGCGCGAGGCGGGGAGACGGACGGGGTGGAGAGAGGAGGAGGAGGAGGAGGAGGACGAGGGGCGAGGACGGAGTGCTGCCGAGCGGAGTGCGGGTGCGAGTGTTTGGCGCAAGCTCATGGTGCGAGTGTCGGTCTGGCTCGTGCAGAGCGAGGCGAGGGGAGGACCGAGGGGGAGGTCACCTCGCTGATGAAGACGACAGCGACCACCTCTGGCCCGCTCGCTCCCAGCTAGAGCCAGAGCACACTCGCCAGTACCGCACCATGGCCCCCGCCCAGCTCGAGCTGTTCAAGTTCACCC
>Ga0308169_10000517_pt1 | contig 56346 bp, 53 predicted proteins | sample PhyBR1_2_FD_202139 | JGI IMG/M metagenome (GOLD analysis project Ga0308169, IMG submission 202139) | Phyllosphere microbial communities from UC Gill Tract Community Farm, Albany, California, United States - DLSLSB.R1 | ecosystem: Host-associated > Plants > Phyllosphere > Unclassified | place... | reverse complement strand
ACGACCCGAAATGGTGGGTGATGACGGGCTCGAACCGCCGACCCCCTCCGTGTAAAGGAGATGCTCTACCAACTGAGCTAATCACCCATTTCGTTACTACTGATAAAAGCGTCTGAGAGTGGTGGGTGATGACGGGCTCGAACCGCCGACCCCCTCCGTGTAAAGGAGATGCTCTACCAACTGAGCTAATCACCCAATCTCATTCTTTTATCCACTGCAGGCCATCTTTAGGATGGTGGGTGATGACGGGCTCGAACCGCCGACCCCCTCCGTGTAAAGGAGATGCTCTACCAACTGAGCTAATCACCCCCGCTGTGTGGAGTCGCATTATAGGGATAGTTCAAAGTGAGTCAACGGTTTTTAAAACGAAAATGTTCGTTCGTCTTAAAATTAGCCAGGCCGTTGCTGATTTAGTCAAAATTGCTGTTTTGAAGCCGGAATATGACCTGTCGATACGCTTATCCTCGGGGGAACGATTGAGGAATCAACGACAGATGATAGAATGTGGCCACTCTTTTTTCAGCATGTCCCTGTTTTCTGCTTAAAGCAAAAACCGTGCGCAATAAGGCAACGCTCAATGAAAATCAAAACCCGTTTCGCACCCAGCCCGACCGGTTATCTGCATGTCGGCGGCGCGCGCACCGCGCTTTACTCCTGGCTTTATGCCCGTCATCTTGGCGGTGAGTTTGTGCTGCGTATTGAAGATACCGATCTTGAGCGCTCCACGCAGCCGGCTATCGACGCCATCATGGACGGCATGAACTGGCTGAATCTTGACTGGGACGAAGGCCCGTATTTCCAGACCAAACGTTTTGACCGTTACAACGCCGTCATTGATGAGATGCTGGAGGCGGGCACGGCCTATAAATGCTACTGTTCGAAAGAACGTCTCGAGGCGCTGCGTGAAACGCAAATGGCTAATAATGAAAAGCCGCGCTACGACGGACGCTGCCGCGACAGCCATGAGCACCATGCCGATGATGAACCTTGCGTTGTGCGCTTCCGCAACCCGCAGGAAGGCTCGGTGATTTTTGATGACCAAATCCGCGGCCCGATTGAATTCAGCAATCAGGAGCTGGACGATCTGATCATTCGCCGTACCGACGGCGCGCCAACCTACAACTTTTGCGTAGTGGTTGACGACTGGGATATGGGCATTACCCACGTGATTCGCGGTGAAGATCACATCAACAATACGCCACGTCAGATCAACATTCTGAAAGCGATTGGCGCCGAGGTGCCGGTTTACGCCCACGTGTCGATGATTTTAGGCGATGACGGCAAGAAACTCTCCAAGCGTCATGGCGCGGTTGGCGTAATGCAGTATCGCGATGATGGCTATCTGCCGGAAGCGCTGCTCAACTATCTGGTGCGTCTGGGCTGGGCTCATGGCGATCAGGAGATCTTCAGCGTGGCCGAGATGACCGAGCTGTTTGACCTCTCGGCGGTGAGCAAATCAGCCAGCGCCTTTAACACCGAGAAGCTGCAATGGCTTAACCATCATTACATCACCACGCTGCCGCCGGAATATGTCGCTACGCATCTGCAATGGCACATCGAGCAGGAAAATATTGATACCCGCACCGGTCCTCAGCTTTCTCAGCTGGTGCAGCTGCTTGGCGAGCGTTGTAAAACGCTGAAAGAGATGGCTGCGTCATGCCGCTACTTCTATGAAGAGTTCGAGCAGTTCGATGCCGACGCGGCGAAGAAACACCTGCGTCCGGTAGCGCGCCAGCCGCTGGAAGTGGTACGCGATAAGCTGCAGGCCATCAGCGACTGGACGGCGGAAAATGTGCATCAGGCGATTCAGGCAACCGCCGATGAGCTGGAAGTGGGCATGGGTAAAGTCGGTATGCCGTTACGCGTGGCGGTAACAGGTGCCGGTCAGTCGCCGGGGCTGGATGTGACGGTTCATGCCATTGGACAGTCGCGTGCTATCGCGCGTATTGAGAAAGCGCTGGCGTTTATCGCCGAGCGTGAAGCACAGGCATAAGGCTCGCGCGCTCCGGAATGCATCGTCGCTTCCGGGGCGCATTATTCGCTATCGCTAATCCCCAGCCGCACCAACACACCTTTTACCCCTTCGCGTAACAACAGCGCCGTGAGCTGCGCCTGTTCATCATTGCTCATCTGCTGAATCGAATTTAATAATAGGGTTGGCAGGCTGTGCTGAGTAATCTGATAAGAGCCGGGCGTTTCCGCCGCGTGGCGAGTCGATCGCAGAAAGGATTTAACTTGATCGTTAATCAATATGACGCGCGCCTTACCGCCTTGTACGCCAGGCTTGGGTGCGGTGGTCCAGTTTTCGCGCTTGATCCACTTATTAATGGTCTGGCGGCTGTAACCTGTTGCTTTCGCAAGTTCTTCCGGGGTTAACCAATCCTTTTTCATGCTGCTTTCCCTGCCACGGTCTGTTAGGAGACCATATTACAATAATTTGTCACAGGTGAAAGTAACAGGAACAGTTAATTGCCCTCCGCAATTAATGCAGAAGGCAAACTTAACAATTATCGGGTAGCTGAGGCGCTTTCCACCGCCGGACGATATGCGAGGAAGTAGGCGAGACCGACAAATACCGCACCGCCAACGCCATTGCCGAGGAACACGGCAATAAAGTTCGGTACGTAATCAGCCCAGGTAAGCTGACCGGCAAAAATAGCCGCCGGAATGATAAACATGTTGGCTACCACGTGCTGGAAACCGATGGCAACAAAGGCCATGACCGGAAACCACATGCCAAAAATTTTGCCAACCACATCTTTGCTGGCGAACGCCAGCCAGACCGCCAGACAGACCAGCCAGTTACAGCCGATGCCGGAGATAAAGGCGTGCAGGAAATCAGCGTGAATTTTGGCGTTGGCGATGGCCACGGTTTTCTTCAGGTAATCCCCTTCGGTCATGCCCAACATATGACCAAAGAACCAGGCGATCGCAATACTGCCGAGGAAGTTGGCAAGGGTTACCCAAAACCAGTTGCGCAGCAGGCTGAACGCGCTGATCTGACGAGCGAACCAGGCCACCGGCATGGTCATCATATTACCGGTCAGCAATTCGCCGCCGGCCAGCACGGTCAGGATCAGGCCCACCGGGAATACCGCAGCGCCAAGGAAACCGCCAAACGAGCCCCAGTCAGCAGGTAACTGATTGATGACGTGCAGGTCGAGCAGGAAGCCGGTAGCAATAAAAGCGCCCGCTAAAAAGCCTAAAATCAGCAGGGTGGAAATCGGCAGACGGCTTTTCGCCACGCCAGCCTGAATAGCCAGGGCAGCGATCTCTTTTGGTGTATGCAAGGACATAATATCTCTGGAGTTGTTTAAGGAAATAAATCGCGAACAAAATGCCCGCGTGCCCAGCGCTGGTGCGGCTTGGGCTAATAGTTAGCGTGCGAAGTTTTACACGCGAGGTTAACAAAAACAAGAGAATTCTTATAACGCTATTAACCCGTAATTAACATAAAAAGGGCGTCAGCGGGACGGATAAAAAAGGAAACAGGCCGCTGGATAAAATTATCCACACACTCTCACTATTTCGCCCGGCGCCTCAGCAGAAAATTCTGTCCAGATGCTGCGGGTTTACCATCGCTATGCAACAGATTGCCGCCTTTTTCAGCGATCAAACGCAGAAACAGAATTTGGCGTTGACACTCCGGGGCCCGTTTCATATTATGCCGTCCGTCGATACGACACCGTTTTTCAAACGGGGCTATAGCTCAGCTGGGAGAGCGCCTGCATGGCATGCAGGAGGTCAGCGGTTCGATCCCGCTTAGCTCCACCAAACTTCTTCCCAAAAGTTTGGCTTGAAAAAAGGGTTCCAGATGTGGGGGTATAGCTCAGCTGGGAGAGCGCTTGCATGGCATGCAAGAGGTCAGCGGTTCGATCCCGCTTATCTCCACCAATCATCTCTGATTACCTTTCTTTTGTGATATCCAAAATGTTCACTGTTTCTCGCTACGCGGCTTAACCTGCGTCGGCGGCTTTACGCTATGGTGTTTTGCCGGTTATTGCGCGCAGAACGGCTGAGGCGGCGTCAGTGTGCTGGCTGGAGGAAAGTCGAGCCGGAGAGGAAATGCAGAAGAGAGCAGGGCAGAGGAATAATGGGCGAGACCAGCTCGCCCGTGATAATCAGAACGCCAGCACCAGGCCAGCAATGGCCGCAGAGAGCACGCTCACCAGCGTTGAGCCGTAGAGCAGCTTCAGGCCAAAGCGTGACACCACGTTGCCCTGTTCTTCATGCAGGCCTTTAATCGCACCGGCAACAATACCGATGGAAGAGAAGTTAGCAAAAGAGACCAGGAACACCGACAGGATGCCTTCACCGCGCGGCGACAGCTGACCGGCAATTTTCTGCAGATCCATCATCGCCACAAACTCATTCGACACCAGTTTGGTTGCCATAATACTGCCAACCTGCAACGCTTCGTTAGCCGGTACGCCCATTACCCAGGCAAACGGATAGAAAACGTAGCCCAGTACGCCCTGGAAGCTGATGCCGAAGATGGTATCAAACAGCGCGTTGACCGCTGAAATCAGCGCGATAAAGCCGATCAGCATGGCGGCAACGATGATCGCTACCTTAAAGCCTGCCAGAATATATTCGCCCAGCATCTCAAAGAAGCTCTGACCTTTATGCAAATCGTTCAGCTGCAGGTCTTCTTCATTCTCAATGCGGTAAGGGTTAATCAGCGACAGCACGATAAAGGTACTGAACATGTTCAGCACCAGCGCGGCCACCACATATTTTGGCTGCAGCATGGTCATGTAGGCGCCAACGATGGACATTGACACGGTAGACATCGCCGTGGCCGCCATGGTGTACATGCGACGCTGCGACATTTTGCCGAGGATATCTTTATAGGCGATAAAGTTTTCTGACTGTCCCAGAATCAGCGAACTGACCGCGTTAAACGACTCCAGCTTGCCCATACCGTTAACTTTCGACAGCACGGTACCGATCGCCCGAATAACAATGGGCAGGATGCGGAAATGCTGCAAAATACCGATCAGCGCAGAGATAAAGACGATAGGGCAGAGTACATTCAGGAAGAAGAATGCGAGGCCTTTATCGCTCATGTTGCCAAACACAAAGTTAGTGCCCTGCGCAGCATATTTGAGCAGATGGTCAAACAACCCGGCAAAGCCTTTCACAAAGCCAAGACCCGCTTCCGAGTTAAGGAAGAACCAGGCCAGTAAGATTTCAATCACCAACAGCTGAATAATGTAACGCACGCGGATGCTCTTCCGATCGTGGCTCACCAACAGGGCGAGCACGGTCACGACCACCAGCGCTAACAGGAATTGTAAAACGTGGGACATATGTGCTCCAAATATGAGGCAGGCTATATTTCGTTGCGTATTCTATGTAACGGCGTTCATAAAAACGAGATCTACTCCGCATTATAATAATTACCTATCTTGCTGTTTTCCGGAACAGGCGCAGCGGTCACAGAATGTCTGCACAAAAAAACCGCACAAAGATTGTTAATTTTTTGAGCATATCCTACCCTTAGGGGGTTGCTCAGCCATAATCGATCCAGTAATGTGGCCTATGGTATAGCCAAGGCTATACTTCATAGCAATGACTATCACAATAATTAGCACCACCGTTTAGACCTTTTAATGGCGACGCCCCATTCTGAATGCGGGCACAAGAAGACAGGGCAGAATACTATGCTGGAAAGTCGTACTGCGCAGCGAGCCGCGCGTGGGGCCAGAAAAATCAAACTTGCGCTGCTTGGACCGGCCTTTATTGCCGCGATCGGTTATATCGATCCCGGTAATTTCGCTACCAATATCCAGGCAGGCGCTTCCTATGGCTATCAACTGCTGTGGGTCGTGGTGTGGGCTAATGTCATGGCGATGCTGATTCAGCTGATGTCGGCCAAGCTCGGCATTGCCACCGGTAAAAACCTGGCCGAACACATTCGCGATCGCTTTCCGCGTCCGGCGGTCTGGTTCTATTGGGTGCAGGCGGAAATCATCGCCATGGCCACCGATCTGGCGGAGTTTATCGGCGCCGCCATCGGTTTCAAGCTGCTGTTGGGCATCTCGCTGTTGCAGGGCGCGGTGCTGACCGGTATTGCCACCTTCCTGATTTTGATGTTGCAGAGCCGCGGGCAGAAGCCGCTGGAGCTGGTCATCGGTGGCCTGCTGCTGTTTGTTGCCGCCGCCTATATCGTCGAGTTGTTTTTCTCCCAGCCTAAAATGAAAGAGTTGGTGATCGGCATGGCGATACCAACGCTGTCGGGTACCAATGCGGTATTCCTCGCGGCGGGCGTGCTGGGGGCCACCATCATGCCGCACGTCATTTACCTGCACTCCGCCCTGACGCAGGTGAATCGCGGCGGCTCGCGCAGCGATCGTTATTCATCCACCAAGCTGGATGTGGCCATTGCCATGACCATTGCCGGCTTTGTTAACCTGGCGATGATGGCGACCGCCGCGGCGGCTTTTCACTTCAGCGGTCACACCGGTATTGCCGACCTCGATCAGGCTTATTTGACGCTGGAACCGTTGCTGGGCCATATGGCCGCCACGGTGTTTGGGCTCAGCCTGGTGGCCGCGGGCCTTTCGTCGACGGTGGTGGGAACGCTGGCAGGGCAGGTGGTGATGCAGGGGTTTATCCGCTTTCACATCCCGCTGTGGGTCAGGAGGCTGGTCACCATGCTGCCTTCTTTCATCGTGATTATGGCTGGTTGGGATCCAACGCGCATTCTGGTGATGAGCCAGGTGCTGCTGAGTTTTGGTATCGCGCTGGCGCTGATCCCGCTGCTGACTTTTACCGGTAATCGTGAGCTGATGGGGGATTTAACCAATACCCGGCTGATGCAAAATGCGGGCAGGCTGATTGTGGTGCTGGTGATTGCGTTGAATCTTTATCTGCTGGTGGGGCAAGCGTTGGGGTTCTGACGATGCACTGCGTAAGACAATAAAGCGGAAGAGCCCGGCTCTTCCGCTTTTTTTATTACAGCGAGGAGCGATTCTGCGCCATCGCCTGCTGCGGCTGGCTGATCGCCACACCTTGCTGTTTGGCAATGGTCTGCGACAGATAGCCTGCCACGTAATTTGCCGACTGCATGCTCAGGTGGTTGTTATCAAATAACAACGGCTTACCGTTTACCAACATGCTGCACTTGCCCTCTTTGCAAAGCACAGAAGAGGGCATAAAGCGCACCACGTTATCGTCAATGTACTTATCGATGTTGGCGAAGGCCGGATTACTGAATGAGAATTCAGGATCGCGACCCCGCGCCAGCGTACTCGGCACATCGACACCCGGAGTGGGTATCGGCCCCATAATAATCACCTTCTTGCCGCTGGCGATTAACGCTTCGGCAGTGCGGTTGAGATTATCGTAAAACGTGGTGGGATAGGCTTCATAGCGCGCGGCCAGTACAACCACATTGATCGCTTTATCCGCCTTCAGAAAGTCGAGCGCACGCTGATTATGGGCAATACAATCCGGACGAACATCGAGCTGAAAGCCCAGCGCCGGTGGGCAGGCAGAATAGGTAATCTCATACAGCGAGACGTTATTGTTGCCCAGTGCACGTGAGATCTCTACGCCATGACTGTCACCCCAGACGGCGACGGTAGGCTTTGCCGCACCAAAATGACAATATTTAGCGGTATCCGGCACGCCTTCACCAAAATGGCAGCTGCTACGCGCGGGGCTGATGTCCTGATGGGCAGAAATGAAGCTCAGCGTTTGCGCATCAAAGCGCTCCGGCCAGCTGCCTTTGCTCCAGGTTGCAGCGCTGGCAGCGACCAGGATAGCCAGACCACAGGCGCTGACTTTATACAGGCGCTTCGCCGGGAACGCGGCACGATGGCGGAAAGGCCTTTCAATAAAGCGCCATGACAGCGTGGCGATCACCAGCGATACGGCAACCACTAACCAACGTCCGCCGTCATCAAGTAGCAGATTCCAGTTGCGGAAGAAGACGATCAGCGGCCAGTGCCAGAGATAAAGCGAATAGGAGATCAGGCCGATAAAGACCACTGGTTTCAGCGACAGCAGTTTGCCAACCAGCGTTTTCTCCGCGGCGTAGATGATCAGTACGCTACCCAGCACCGGCAGCGCGGCGGCATAGCCTGGAAAAATAGTGCTGGCATCGAACAGAAACACGCTGCTAACGATGGCGAGCAGACCCGCCAGCGCAAAGCCTTCATTCAGCAAGGCGCTTTTCGCTTTAGGTACGCGATTCAGTGCCAGCAGGGAACCTGCCATTAATTCCCAGGTGCGCGACGGCAACAGGTAAAAAGCCGCTGAGGGTTTTGGCTCGGTAAGAAAAATACTTAACAAAAAAGAAGCGGCAAAAATGACCAGCAAAAACAGGTCGGGCTTTTTCTTCAGCGTGCTGATGATAAAGAACAGCAGGATAGGCGCGAAAATATAGAACTGCTCTTCCACGCCAAGCGACCACGTATGCAGTAACGGACGCTCTTCAGCATCGCTGGAGAAATAGCCTGATTTGCGCCAGCTGACAATATTGGACACAAACAGCAGCGCACCGGCGATCTCTTTAGGCAGGAAGCTGTAATCATCCGGTAGCAGGGCAAACGGCGACACCACCAACACAAACAGAATCACCGCAAACAGGGCAGGAAATATTCGGCGAATACGGCGCTCGTAGAAATCGAGAATGCTGTAGGTGTTGTTGCGGATATCTTTCAACAAAATAGAGGTAATCAAAAAGCCGCTAATGACGAAAAAGACATCAACGCCGACGTAGCCACCAGAAAAAGTGGTGAAGCCGGCATGAAAAAGTAAAACGGGCACGATAGCTAGCGCGCGCAGGCCGTCAATATCTGAACGATATTTAATGTCCACGGTAACTCCTGTGAAAATCTTAACAATATGCGTGGCCGGAATATAACATGTGGCTAAATAGCCCGCCCCATATTCAAATTGTCTTATGCTTTTTTCAAGAGGGATTCTGAATTGGCTGTTAGGCTTATTTTATTTATGTTTTTGATTGTAAAAGGTTATTTCCTTTTATTGGTTTTTTCACGAATGATCAGAAATATTAGTTTTAAGATTTATCCTTGCCAGAGAGGAAGTATTGATTGTTTTTATAGCTGAATGGTTTTTATGTAAAGTCGGAAGTTTCCTGGTGTATGGGTTTTAATAATATGTCTGTAAAGGCAGGTGTGAAGGGGAAATAAGCAATCTTTATGGAAGTAATAAGACAAAGTGATGAAGCTGACGTGAAGATAATAGCGTGCATTCAGAAAATAACATTGGAAGCAGAAAAGACGGGTAACTGGAATGCTAACGCCCTGCCTGCCATGTGAAAGCAAAGGCAGGGCATCAGATTAATTAACGACGACGATCCCAGTCAGGCGGACCGCGGCGGTCGTGATGCCGATCGTCACGCCAGCCATCGCGATCGCGGCCCCGGTGATGCCAGCCTGGCGGCGGTCCGCGGAAATCATAACGATCCCGTTCCCAGGCGCGTCGGCGATGTTCCCGCTCCCACGCCTGTTGACGACGCCATTCATCCTGGCGCCACCAGCGATGGTTATCGTAACGATAACGGTCATTCCACCACCGACCGTCGCGCCAGCGACCGCCATCCCAGTAATGACCGCGGTTATCACGGTCGCCGAGGCGCAGGCTGACGCCCGGCGCCAGATCGATGGTTGCACTGTTGGCTTCTGCTGTGTGAATAGCCAAAGGCGATAACGCTGCCAGCAAAGCGGCAAAAAGTAATGCTCGTTTCATATTATCTCCTTGTCGGCAGCTGATTGCTCCGCCGTGAAGTCACTTTATGGTGAAATCCGTTTTTGCACAGCGCTGTCTGTCTGAAACAGCGTTGAAACGTCCGAATTGAGATAATTCTGGCACGACCGATTGCCCGCTGATAGCGTCAGCCTGCGCTTATTTCAGCGCTTCCTCAATACGCTGCAGCTCCTCCTCGCTAAAGTGCTGATTGGTCAGCATATCAACCGCATCATCAATTTGTGCGGTCTTGCTGGCGCCAATCAGTACCGAGGTCACCTGCTGATGACGCAGCACCCAAGCCAGCGCCATCTGCGCCAGCTTTTGCCCACGCTCGACGGCAATCGCCTGCAAACGCTCTACCTTCGCCATCTTCTCTGCGGTGAGCTGATCGCTGTTCAGAAAGCGGCTGCCGCTGGCGGCACGGGAATCATCCGGCACACCCTGCAAATAGCGATCGGTGAGCACACCGCCCGCCAGCGGGGAAAAGGCGATAGTACCGACACCCTGTTCACCCAGCACATTGAGCAGCCCCTGTTCCGGCGTGCGTTCAAACAGTGAATAGCGCGGCTGGTGGATCAGGCACGGCGTGCCTAAATCACGCAGGATAGCGATCGCTTCAGCAGCGCGATCCGCAGGATAGTTGGAAATCGCGGCATAGAGCGCTTTGCCCTGGCGCACCACGTGATCCAGTGCGCGCATGGTCTCTTCCAGCGGCGTTTCCGGATCGGGGCGATGGTGATAAAAAATATCCACGTACTCGAGGCCCATGCGCTTCAGGCTCTGATCGAGGCTGGAAATCAAATATTTACGTGATCCCCAGTCGCCATAAGGGCCGTCCCACATGGTGTAGCCAGCTTTGGTTGAGATCACTAATTCATCGCGGTAGGCGTGAAAATCTTCCCGCATGATGCGGCCAAAATTCTCTTCAGCTGAGCCCGGCGGTGGGCCGTAATTATTGGCCAGATCGAAATGGGTGATACCGCGATCAAAAGCGTGACGCAGCAGCGCCCGGCTGTTGTCGACGCGCGTGCTGTCGCCGAAGTTATGCCACAGGCCGAGCGAGATCGCCGGTAGCTTCAGCCCGCTGCGACCACAGCGGCGATATTCCATTGTTTCATAGCGTGATTCATGAGGATGATAAGGCATGGCAGCTTCCTGTCAGTGGCTCAATAATGAAAAAAACAGCGTAGTGTATACGTTTACACTACTCCACTTTTCGGCACGGATCGCAACTTCCAAAATTAAGGTTCTGTGCCAGACTTGCTATAGCGCCCTGGCTTATCGGCTATGTCCCAACAGCAAAGCGCGTTTTCACGCAAGAAAAGTCTGCTCTGAAGCCATTCTGAGTGCAGTTTCGGAAAGTTGCCGCTGGCGAGCAGAGGCCGGGCAGGGTAGGCTGCTTTTTTTATCCGACGCGCTCACCTTTCGTACCGGTGAGCGTTGTTGTTTTAAGGAGGGAAATTTATAGTGTCCCTCAACCGAATTGACGCAAGCGGAGCAGTAGAAGAATGACAAAATTTGCCCTGGTCGGCGATGTGGGTGGAACCAATGCGCGCCTTGCCCTGTGCGAGGTGGAAACTGGCACGATTTCCCATATTGAGACATTTTCAACATCAGACTATGCCAGCCTCGAAGCGGTCATTCGCTACTATCTGGAAAGCCAGAAGCAGGATGTGATCGATGGCTGTATCGCCATTGCCTGCCCAATCACTGAAGATTGGGTTGAGATGACCAACCATGACTGGGCGTTTTCTACCAGCAAAATGAAAGCCAACCTTGGCTTCGAGCATCTGGAAATCATCAATGATTTCACCGCCGTATCGATGGCGATTCCGATGCTGGCCGACAGCGATGTGATTCAGTTTGGCGGTAACGCGGCGGTTGCGGACAAACCTATCGCCGTTTACGGTGCCGGTACCGGTTTAGGCGTGGCGCATCTGGTTCACGTGGATAAGCGCTGGGTCAGCTTGCCAGGCGAAGGCGGCCATGTCGATTTCGCACCAAACAGCGAAGAAGAAGATCAGATCCTGCGTATTCTGCGCGGCGAAATGGGCCATGTGTCGGCCGAGCGCGTGCTCTCCGGTGCGGGTCTGGTCAATCTGTATCGCGCAGTGGTTAAAGCGGACAAGCGCGAGCCGGAAAACCTGAAGCCGAAAGATGTTTCAACGCGGGCGCTGGATGACAGCTGCATCGACTGCCGTCGCGCGCTGTCGCTGTTTTGCGTAATCATGGGCCGTTTTGGCGGCAACCTGGCGCTGACGCTGGGCACCTTCGGTGGCGTGTACATTGCGGGTGGCATCGTGCCGCGCTTCCTGGAGTTCTTCAAAGCGTCGGGATTCCGCGCGGCGTTTGAAGACAAAGGGCGCTTCAAAGATTATGTGACCAATATTCCGGTTTATATGATTACCCACGATCAGCCGGGCCTGCTCGGCGCCGGTGCGCATCTGCGTCAGACGCTGGGTCGCATTCTCTGATCGACGGCGGGGCGGCGACGCCCCGCGCTACAGCCGCATCAGCTGGCGAAACGCTTTGACTTTGCCGCGGCTGACCGGCACCTGAAACGGCAGGTCGTGCAGCTTCAGAATGTAGGTATTGTTAAACCAGGGTTCGATCTCGCGAATCTTGGTTAAATTAACGCAGTAGGAGCGGTGGCAGCGGAAAAAATGGTTTTCCGGCAGCTTACTGCAGAACGCCGTGATGTTCATCGACATCACATATTCCTCTTTGCGGGTATAAACGAACGTCAGCTTCTCGTGCGCTTCGATATAGTAAATATCGTCGATATCGGTGACGATAATCCGCTCATCTTTCGCTAAATTCACCGTTTGCGGTACCGAAGGCGCTCCGCTGTTACTGCCCAACTGCTGCTGTTGCCAGCTCGCTTCCAGTTTATGCAGCATCGTGACAATCCGCGCCTCATGATAAGGCTTCAGGATGTAGTCAAACGCCTCCAGTTCAAACGCCTCGACCGCATGCTCTTTCCACGCGGTGATAAACACAATCAACGGCTTGTGCGCAAACTGGTTGACGCTTTGCGCCAGCAGCACGCCATCCATCGAAGGAATATTGATGTCGAGAAAAATCACATCCACGCGATGATGGTGCAGATAGCGCAACACCTCCATGCCGTCGTCAAAACGCGCAACCACGTCGATATTGCTGTGCTGCTCAATCAGCCAACTTAGCTCCTGCTGGGCCAGAAATTCATCTTCAACAACAATGGCTTTCAACGTCGTCGGTTCCGTTTCAGTTATTCAGAAAAAAGTTATGTTCCGGCAGCAGCTGGCCATTTTTCGACAGCGTAAAGGCGATCTCCGTGCCGGGATTCAGACGACTGATCTCCAAGCCTGCACCATACAGCAGCTTGACGCGATGATGTACGTTGAGCAGGCCAATCTTGTTGCCCGGCATCTCATTATTTGCCACGCGGGCGATCACATCATCGCTGATGCCGTTGCCGGTATCGCGCACCGCAACGCGCACGCGATTGCCCAGATCGTGCACCATGATGGTTACCACGCCTTTGCCGCGGCAGGGCTGTATGCCGTGCACAATGGCATTTTCCACCAGCGGCTGAATCAACAGGCTGGGAATGGTGCAGCTGACTTCTTCATCTATGTCATAAATCACGCTGAGTTTGTCACCAAATCGCGCCTGCTCAATGGCGATATAATCCTTGATTTGCCACAGCTCTTTTTTGATATCGATGCTTTCATCATCATTTAATTCAAGGTTATAGCGCAGGTAACGCGATAAGTTGATGATCAGCTGGCGCGCGGTATCGGGATTCAGTCGCACCGACACGGAAATCGCATTCAGCGCGTTAAACAGGAAGTGTGGATTGATTTTGCTCTGTAACGCCCGCAGTTCGGCCTTGTTCGCCATCTCACGCAGCTGCTCCGCGCGCGACACTTCAAGCTGGGTGGAAATCAGCTGCGACAGCCCTACCGCCATCTCTTTCAGCGTCCAGGTAATGCGATGCGCGTGACGATAATAAATTTTCAGCGTGCCGGTGACTTCCCCTTTTTCCCACAGCGGAATCACAATCATTGAATGAATATCCGGCGTGCGGTGCGCCTCATCGTTGTTTTTGATAATAATTTTTCCGCTGCCGATCGCCTGCGCGGTGGTCGGGCTGATGCCTTCGTCGCCATCGTGATAGTTTTGTTCGCCATAGCCGACGTAAGCAAGAATCTGGTGCGTGTTGGTGATCGCCACCGCATCGGCGTTGATGTCGTGGCGAATAATGTCACACACTTTACGCAGCGATTCGCTGTTGATCTGCCGAAACAACGGCAGCGTTTTATTGGCAATCTCCAGCGCCAGCTTGGCCTGACGGGCGGCAATGGCCTCTTTTTCGCCCTCCACGCTCTGCACCAGCAGCACGATCAGGCCAATACTGGAAGCGCCAAGGATCATCGGCAGCGCAATGTCAGAGACGATCTCCAGCCCCAGCGACCGCGGTTTTGCCCACAGCACAATCAGCAGCATGGTCAGCGATTCACACAGCATGCCGCCGACAATGCCCATGCTCCAGCGCTGATTTTTAGGGATTTTAAGGTGGATCCAGCCCGAAACCAGGCCAGCAATAATGCTGGTGATCAGGCAGGGAATCGACGTGACGCCATCGATATCGATCAGATAGCGATGCAGCCCGGCGATGACGCCGGTAGTGATGCCGACCCACGGGCCAAACAGGATGCCGCCGGACATGACGGCGATAACCCGAACGTTAAGCAGCGAGCCATCAACGTTAATGCCGGACCAGGTGCTGAACAGCGCGAACAGCGAGAAAATGGCGGTGACCGCCATTTTTTCCTGGCGCGAATGCCCCTCTTTTTGCAGCAGCTGACGAAACTGGCGCGTGCGCGTCATAAAAAACAGACAGATCAGCATCAGCGCGGCGCGGTCTAACACCGCCAATAACATTTCAAAGTGGGTTTGCACAAAGATTCCGGCATAGATAAGCGTAAGGACCATGATAAAAAATGCACGCGCCGGGCGCCAGCGCACAGTGGCAGCGAATGCAGTTTCCACGCGCCATATCAATCCGGAGGCGGTTTCATCTCTTCAATAAGAGGAAATCCTGGCGAGAAAAAGGGGATTAAGTGGAATGACTTGCTTTGATTACAACATACATACAATGTCGGCATCGGCATCGGCATCGGTCATTCAGTGCACACAGCATCAGCATGATGAGTTACTGCGGCGATCACGGTAACCGGGTGACAAAAGGGCTACGCTGTTTAGCCGACCTTACGCCAGTGGTGCTGCCAGTGTGCGTTGGAGGGTAATGACAATTCTGGCGCGTTAATCCGGCACGCTTGCTGGTTACGCTATCGCTGTTTTCCGGTTTTCAGGATGAGACTATGTACTTAACTACCGAGCGGCTAAAAATAAACCGCCTGCACAATACCGACTGGCCACTGTTTCAACGTTTGCATCAGGATCCGCGCACCATGGAGTGGATCGGTGACGTGCCTGATGACGACGATCTACAGCAGCGCTTTACCAGCCGGCTGGCGCCGTGGCTCAAAACCAGTTTTCATATGCTCTGCGTGGTGCTGACGGTGAAAGCCACCGGTGAAGCGATAGGCATGATGGGCGTCAACGCCGAATGGAAGCCCTATGCTCAGGCGGAAATCGGTTACACCCTGCTGCCGCACGTCTGCGGACAGGGCTACGGCAGCGAAGCGCTGGCAGCGGTATGCGATTTCCTGCTGAATGAGTGTGAGTTTCACAAGCTGAAAGCGTCAGTGGTGGAAGGCAACTGGGCATCGCGGCGTATTCTGGAGAAAAACGGTTTTCTGCTGGAGGGCACGCTGCGCGATAATTACCTGCTGCGTGGCGAATGGGTCAACGACTGGGTTTTTGGGCGACTCAACGCACGGGCTTAAAAAAAAGCGTGACGGTCTCTCGACAATTTTGTTGCGACTACGTTATGGTTTTGACGATCGCTCAGGCGATCCACGTCGCTCGGACGGTCCGGGCGCTAACGTAATCCAGAGGACATCATGGCTGATAACAGTTCGTCTCGTCGTTTTTCCCGCATTGAACGCTTACCCCCTTACGTATTCAACATTACCGCTGAACTGAAAATGGCTGCGCGTCGGCGCGGCGAAGACATTATCGATTTTTCCATGGGCAATCCTGATGGCCCAACGCCGCCGCACATCGTTGAGAAGCTGTGTCAGGTTGCCCAGCGTGACGATACCCACGGCTATTCCACTTCACGCGGCATTCCTCGTCTGCGTCGCGCCATCGCAAAATGGTATGGCGAGCGCTACGACGTAGAAATCGACCCGGAAACGGAAGCGATTGTCACTATCGGCTCGAAAGAGGGGCTGGCGCACCTGATGCTGGCGACGCTGGATCACGGTGATACCGTGCTGGTGCCCAATCCCAGCTACCCCATTCATATTTACGGCGCGGTGATCGCCGGTGCGCAGGTCCGTTCGGTGCCGCTGGTGGCAGGCGTCGATTTCTTTAACGAGCTGGAGCGCGCGATCCGGGAAAGTTATCCAAAACCGAAAATGATGATCCTCGGCTTCCCGTCGAATCCTACCGCGCAGTGTGTTGAGCTCGACTTCTTTGAACGCGTGATAGCGCTGGCAAAACAGTACAACGTGCTGGTGATCCACGATCTCGCCTATGCCGATATCGTTTACGACGGCTGGAAAGCGCCGTCGATTATGCAGGTTCCCGGCGCCCGCGACGTGGCGGTAGAGTTCTTTACGCTATCAAAAAGCTACAATATGGCGGGCTGGCGTATCGGCTTTATGGTCGGTAATCCTGAGCTGGTGGCGGCGCTGGCCCGCATCAAAAGCTATCACGATTATGGCACCTTCACGCCGCTACAGGTGGCAGCGATTGCCGCGCTGGAAGGCGATCAGCAGTGTGTGCGCGATATCGCCGAACAGTACAAGCGGCGGCGCGATGTACTGGTGAAAGGGCTGCACGAAGCGGGCTGGATGGTAGATATGCCCAAAGCATCAATGTACGTCTGGGCAAAAATTCCTGATCACTATGCGCATCTCGGCTCGCTGGAGTTTGCCAAACTGCTGCTGCAAGAGGCGAAGGTTTGCGTGTCGCCGGGCGTCGGCTTCGGCGATTACGGCGATACGCACGTTCGCTTTGCGCTGATTGAAAACAGCGACCGAATTCGTCAGGCGGTGCGCGGCATCAAGGCGATGTTTCGGGCAGATGGTATTTTGCCGGGCAAAACGGAGGCGGCGGAATAGCCAAAAAAAAGGCGACCCGTGGGTCGCCTTTTTTATCACAGATGATCACAGCATCAGCAGAAACGTGCCGAGCCACAGCAACAGGAAGAAAGAGAGTCCCATCAGCGCATATTTCATCACACACTCCTCTTAATGATGGCGGCCAAAACGATCGTACCTCCCGGAAAAAACGCTAACGTGCTCAGTCTCGTCTGAACCGCATGTGCCCGTTGTGCTCAGGGCGGGAGCGGCAGCTAATTTACCCGTCGACGTCAGAAAAATAAATAGCGCAATCAGGGCGCGTCAATCGACGGAACAACCGACATGCCCACCCGCAGCTGCGCCGTATCGGGCTGATGAGCATCCAGCACAATTTTCACCGGCAGGCGTTGTACCACCTTAGTGTAGTTTCCGGTCGCATTGTCTGGCGAGAGAGCCGAGAAGGTGGCGCCGGTGGCGGGCGCAATGCTGTCGACGTGGCCGTGGAAGGTTTTGCCCGGCAGCGCATCCACGCGAATCGATACCGGCTGGCCAGGATGCACATCACGCAGCTGCGTTTCCAGATAGTTCGCCATGATCCACGTCTCCTGCAGCGGCACCACCGCCAACAGACGCGTGCCCGCGCTGACATAGGCTCCCTGACGCACTGCGCGCTGGCCAACCATGCCATCGATTGGCGCAACGATGCGCGTATAGGAAAGGTTCAGCGTCGCCTGATCGACATTCGCCTGGGCGGCCGCGCTGTCCGCTTCCGCCTGACGCACCGCAGCCTGCAACACGCCAACCTGCTTTTGCGCCGCGCTCAGCGCCGCCTGCGCCTGCTGCACGCTGGCAGCAGATGAACGCATCGTTGAGCTCGCTTTTTCCTGTTCGTCCGCGGTCGCGGTGCCGCTTTGCAACAGTCGGCGATAGCGTGCGGCGTTCTGCCCGGCGTACTGCGCGGTCGCCTGGCTGGCGAGCAGGGCGGCCTTTGCCTCGTCGATGTTTGCCTGCTGCTGCTCCAGCTGCGCCAGTGCGCTAATATGCCGCGCCTCGCTGACCTGTAAATTTGCCCTCGCGGTTTCCAGCGCCACGCGATAATCGCGATCGTCCAGCGTGGCGAGAATATCACCCGCCTTGACCTGCTGGTTATCGCGCACGTTTACCGTGGCGACATAGCCTGAGACTTTCGGCGCAACCAGTGTGTAATCCGCGGTAACCCAGGCGTCATCGGTGCGGCGATCGTGTTGATTGATGGCGTGCCAGATCGCCCAGCCGATCAGCAGCAGAATTATCAGCAGGCCCAGCAGCAGCGCGCTGCGCCGTGTTGTTGTCATCGCAGACATAATCAGATTCTCGTTTTCGTGGTAGAAGAATTAAGTAAAGTTTGTGGCGGCCAGACGCGGCGCGGCAGCAGGGCGGTGAGCAGGATCAGCAGCGCCGCAAAACCGATCAGCATCAGGTAGCTGTCGCTAATGCCCAACACCAGCGCCTGATGTTTCACCATGCTGGCAAACTGGCTGAGATTTTCGCCGGAACTGACGCTGCCATCGGCCAGAAAAGGCTGCGAACCGCTGGCGCTGGCGCCATTTTCAGCGCTGAGCAGCCAGGGCTTTTGCGCTGCCGCGTTCAGCAACACGTTGGAGTGAAACTGCTCACGATGGCTCAGAAACCACTCCACCAGCGTGCCTGCGGCAATGCTGGAGAAACCCCGTACGGTATTAAACATCGCCGAGGCGAAAGGCCCTTCTGGCGGTGCTACCACGCTGGTCGCGGTCATCAGAATCGGCAGAATAATCATCGGCTGGCCCAGCGCCTGCATCGCCTGAATCAGCCAGAAATTGGTGCGCGCCCAGTCGCTGGTGATCTGCGTGCCGAGCAGGCAGGAACCGGCAATCAGCGTGGCACCGGCGATCAGCATCCAGCGGCAGTCGATCCAGCGGATATTCAACAAGGCGGCCAGCAGTGGCGCCACGAACAGCTGCGGCAGGCCGATAGTCAGCGCCAGCGGCGCAAATTGCACGGTGCGAAAACCAGAGACCTGCGCCAGATAGCCCGACGGCAACGCTGAACCGGAGAGTGTCAGCACCAGCACCGCCGATAATCCGATCAGGCCGAAGCTGAGATTGCGGCGTGACAACATCTGCAGCTTAAACAGCGGCAGCGGGTGAAACCATTCATTGATGGCAAACACCGTCAGGCAGGCCAGCGAGGCCAGTAACAGGCCGCTGTAGAGCGGTGAGTCGAACCAGTCGAGCCGCTCGCCCTGCGTCAGCGCCAGAATCAGCATAGCGATGCCGGCGCTGCCGGTGACCATGCCAAACAGATCCATCTGGCGAAAACGCTCATAGCGCGTCGGATCCTGCGGAATGCCCCAGCCGGTCAGCAAGCAGGCGATCAGCATCGGCGGGATCACCTGCCAGAACACAAACTGCCAGCCGACGCTGTCGGTCCACAGCGCCGCCAGCGAGGCGGCCATATTTGGGCCAAAGGTGGCGGTCAGCGCGTAGGCACTGAGGCCAAACAGCTTGATCGGCGGCGGCAAAAAGCGCAGCGCCACGGTCATCAGCATCGGCGGCAGCGCACCGCCAAACAGCCCCTGCAGCGCGCGCAGAGCGATCAGCAGCATGCCGTTGGGCGCGAACGGCAGCAGCGCGCCGATCAGCGCAAAGCCCAGCGAAACGGTGAGCGTAAAGCGACGCAGCGAGAAGGTGACGGCGAACCAGGGTGCCAGCATCATCGCTGCTACTTCCGCCGCCTGATAGGCGGAGACCAGCCAGCTGCCGGTGGCGTAATCGATGCCGGTCGCGGCGCGCAGATCCGCCAGCGCCATATCGCTAACGCGATCGTTAAGGCCGGAAGTAAGGGCGGCAATCAGCACACCAAGCAAGCCCATCGCCAGACGAAAGGTAAAAGGATGCGGCGCAGGCGGTGTGGGCGCAGCAGGGGATGTTGTCATTTATTGATGCAGTGTATTGCTATGTGATACAGCCGGAGTTTACAGTGTGGTCTGGTGTATTGCAATGTGATACATGCTGCTTACGCTGAAAAAAAACGCTACAGTGATGCCGCCTCATAAGTAAGGAAACGACACGATGAAGGATACTGGTTCCACCCGAGATGATGAGAGAGGCGGCGGCATTCAGGTGATCGCGCGCGCTGCAAAAATATTGAATGCGGTAGGCGATCGGCCTGGCGGCATGAGCCTCGGCGAAATTGCCCAGGCGGTTGATTTGCCACGATCCACCGTGCAGCGAATCGTTGCCGCGCTGGAGTCGGCACAGCTGATACGCAGCTACGGCGCGGGCGCCGTGCGTCTCGGCCCGGCGCTGCTGCGCCTGATCAATAACGTGCACAGCGACATGATTGAAATCTCCCGCCCGGCGCTGGATGCGCTCTGCCACGCCACCAATGAAACGGTGTCGCTGGCGCGACCCAGTGGCACGCAGCTGGCTATCGTTCATCATGTCGTCGCGTCGCGTGAACTGCGAGTGGTACCGCGCATGGGGCTGAATCTGCCGCTTTACAGCACTTCCGGTGGCCGTGCGCTGCTGGCGCTGGAGCGCGATGAAGATGTGCGCACCATGGTAGGTGAAGCCTATGCTGAACTCACCGAAAAAACCGTAAAAACTCTGCCTGAGCTGCTAAACCTGATTGGGGAGGTGCGTAAAAGCGGCATCTCTTACGATCGCGGTGAAACGCTGGAAGGCATTTCAACCATGGCAGTGGCGCTGGATACGCTGTTTGGGCGTTTTTCCATTTCGTTGCTGGTGCCTTCCGCGCGTTTTCAGAAAAACGAAGCGCTTTACCGGGTTGAAATATTGCGCTGCAAAGAGGCGCTTGTGCGCGAAATTGGCAAAATTACCATCAGCGAACAGTGAGGTTGCGACGATGAAAACCCTGATATTGGCCGTCGATAACAGTCCGGTGGCGAAAAATGTGACCGGTCTGGCAGGCGAACAGGCGCTGGCGCAGCAGGCCAGCGTGCTGGTGTTGTGCTGTGTCGATCCCACCTATTCTTCCTGCAATGAGCCGTTTGAAATTGATGCCGGTGAAGATCCCGGTGACTTTGGCGCAGCGCTGGATGAGCAAAACACCGCAGAGATGGTGGTGCGCCACGCACTGGCTGCGCTGTTTCGCGACGGCGTTAAAGCGCGCGGCGTCGTGATTGCCGGAGACGCGGCGGAAACCATCGTCAGCCAGGCCAATAAATATCAGGCCAGCATGATTATTATGGGACGCCGCCACCTGTCGCCTTTCAATCGTCTGCTGAAAGGGTCGGTTAGCGCGGCGGTGATTGAGCGGGCGCACTGCCCGGTGCTGGTGGACGTGCGCGCCTGATGTAGACAAAAAGCTGTGCCATAAAAAAAGCCCGCTCAGCGCGGGCATCAAGGTCAGTATAGCTTTATTTTTATTGGTAATTCCTGGTGTGGCGCTCTCTTCTTTGCTTCTTGACGCTATCTTCGCAAGATCTCATCAATAGCACCAGCCGTTTAAAATGATTGATTCAATCGGTGTAAGCTTGGAAAAAACCGGACAACGCCGATGTTTTGCACCCTGTGGTGTATTTACACTCCCTCACATTCAATGAGGATAAAATAATGAAAAAATCAGTTATTAGCGCAGTTGCGCTTTTATTACTGGCGGGATGTACCGCCAACAAGCCAGGTGCTTTTGAACGTATAGACGAAGACACCACTGCGCATACGGTGCAATACCGTTTTGATCCAGCGCGGGTGAATAATGATGCGATGCAGGTAGATTTGTCACAATATTGCAGCGAGCGGGGATTTGATAAAGTGGATCCTTTACCGTCGCAGGACAGCCATATTCCCGGACTGAAGAAGACCTGGTATCAATGTAATTACGCGATTAAAAGCTAAAAAAAGAGGCGGGAAAAATTCCCGCCTTAATGTTTTTATTTTTATATTGCTATGTGTACTCTTTGCCCGTGGGTTTTTAGCCCTTATTGTTTTATCCGTTACCAGCCGCGATGATGGCCGCCGTGGTGATGTCCACCATGATGATGGTCCCAACCCCGATCGACAATACATCCGCTTAATGTGCTAACCGTCGCAACGACAAATAGCATTTTTACTATTCTGTTCATCTCATCGTCCTCTTTCTTGCTTCTGCCGGTAACGTTAAGCAATAAAAGTGGAGAAAAGATGTATGTAATGTAGATATAGCGAATAAGATATGTGGAAATATGTCAAAATAATAGTGGGATGTATTAAGAGGGCGAGGTGAATAGGAATGCACTTAATATATTGCCAGCATAAAGCGATTAATCCGAAAAGCAAGTAAAAAGAGATTATCATTCGCATCTGATTTAGCACTATATTTAATGGCTACGCCAATATTGAGGAGTGAACATGGAATATAAGGTTGAGCACGAGCTGGCCTTGCAGGCCGAGCTGGGAGAATGCCCGCTGTGGTCGGTGAAAGAGCAGAAATTGTGGCTGGTCGATATTCTGGCGCCTGCCATTCATCGCTACGATCCGGCCAGCGGCGAGCTGGAGAGTTTTGCCCTGCCGGAAGAGGTAGGCTGCATCGGCCTGCGGGAAGAGGGTGGGCTGATTGCGGCACTGCGCAGCGGCGTCTGGTTGCTGGATGAGCAGTGTCGGCCGCTGCGTAAGGTTGCCGATAATCCCGGCGAGGCGAGCAAAAGTCGCTTCAACGATGGCCGCGTCGATCATTTTGGCCGCTTCTGGTGCGGCAGCCTGTGGGAACCGCAGGATCGCGACGGTGGCAAACTCTGCCGTGTCGACAGCGATTACCAATTGCATGTCATCGACGAGGTAAAAATCTCCAACGGGCTGGCATTTTCCCCGGATCGCCGCTGGATGTACCACAGCGATACGCCACATGGCGTGCTCTATCGTTATCCGCTCGACCCCAACACCGGCGAGCACGGCCCGCGTGAAGTGTTCCGGCATTTTGATGCGCAGGGCGGTCAGCCTGATGGCGCTGCGGTCGATAGCGAAGGATTTTACTGGTCGGCGCAATTTGACGGTGGGCGTGTGGTACGGGTCGATCCGGCTACGGCTGAAATCGTCGATGAAATCACGCTGCCGGTGCGCTGGCCAACCATGGTGGCGTTTGGCGGACCCGATCTGAAAACGCTTTATATCACCAGTTCGCGTGAAAATCGCACCGAAGAAGAGCTGGCAACCTATCCGCTCTCCGGCGATCTGTTTGCTGTCAGGGTTGATGTGGCCGGTGTGGCCGAGCCGTGCTTTATCTCACTGGAAAAATAACGCCGCCGTCAGGCGATGAGAAGAGAACAGGGCGCCGCGGCGCCCTTTTTTTATCCGCGCTGCAATACGGGTTGCGCATGACGTTCGCGAGCCGGCTGACGTATCAGCAGCGACATCGCCAGCGACAGGGTAAGCAGCGTGGCGATCAAACTGAAGATCACGGTAAAGCCACCGAACAGCGAGGCGATCAGCGAGCCGAGCACGCTGCCAATACCAAAGCCCAGATAGATAACGCCATAGTTTTTGGTCAGGTTATTCAGGCCGAAAAAGTCGCTGACCAGCGAAGGATAAACGGTGATGGTGCCGCCAAAGCTGAAGGCCACGCAGGCAACTGACAGATAGAAGCTGGTTTCATTCATCTGGGTAAACAGCAGCAGGCTCATACCCGCCAGCGAAACAATCTGCGCCAGTGAGATTACGCGAATGCGCGCCATTTTATCCGAGAGCACGCCCAGTACCAGACGGCCGCTGAGGTTGGCAATGGCAATCACCGTTACTGCATTGGCCGCCGTCTGGCTGGTTAAGTGTACCAGGCTTTCGCCGATATCCTTGGCCACACCAATAATGTACAGGCCGCTCATGCAGGCGGTAAGAAACATCAACGCCAGCATCCAGTACTGCGGCAGGCGCATCGATTCGGCCAGCGTATAGTCGCGCGTCGTGCCCAGCGCGTTTTGCGTCGGCTGCTGTGCCGGCGCATCGGTCATCATCAGCGCGCCAATAATGATCATCGTCATTGCCATCGCGCCCCAGATGATAAAGGTATTTTCCAGGCTGGTGACGCTGAGCAGATAGCCGCAGATAAACTTGAAGCCGAGGCTTCCCAGGCCGTAGGCGCCAATGGCGCAGGCGGAAATGACCCCTTTGCGCTCCGGAAACCATTTCACGCAGTTCGACAGGCTCATCAGATAACCGGCGCCATCCGCCAGGCCGACCAGCACACCGGCGCTGAGCCATAACAGATAGATATTGCTGGCGTGCGCGGTGAGGTAAAAGCCAATCGCCATCAGAATACCGGCGCCAATGGCGACGTTACGCACGCCAAAACGCTCCTGCAGCTTTCCCGCCACCGAGGAGGCGATCGCCAGCCCGAGGCTGAGCAGACCAAACGAAAAGGCCACCTGACTGATCGGTTCGTCGAGCTTGGCCGAAAGCTTGCCGTTGAACAGGCTCCAGGTGTAAACCGAGCCAAGGGCAAACTGCATAACCACCGTGCCGGCTAAGGTCAGCCAACGAGTGCGGCTCGAAAAGGGTGCTGTTGATGTGCTCATTGCGTCTCCCCCATGCGGGAATCATTAAATTGCCCTCAGCCTACCCGTGACGCACGCGCATGGCAGAACTGAAGCCATGAATCGCCCTCAGCAGGGAATGAACTGCCGTAATTTCGGCATGAACGGCTTTTTTCAGTAAATTCCTAAAATGGCTGCGCTTCACGGAGAGGATAAAAGATTGCTAGCGGTAAGTGGCTAATATCACGACACTTTTGCTAGCACTGCGCTGCGTAAGTTTTTTATAGTGGATTACGCGTCAGCAAAACCAGGGTTACATAATGTTTCTACTGGTACGTTGTTTTTGCGCAGTGGAAAATGCTGTGCCAGGCTTTATATTCATTCAACGAGGAGGAAATATGAAAGACCGAGCATATGAATCCAATTCCAACGAGGACGAAGTCTGCTGTTTAATCGGTCAGGCTGTGATTGAGCTTAGCGATGAACATCAGCCGGTTAACAAATCGACACTCTCTTTAAAGCTATTGTCGATGGCTGACCGCGACCGTGACGACGACCGGGTTTTACTCTACTGGATAGCCCGCAAGGCGATTACGCAACCCTATAAGCTCAACATTGGTGTTTCCCGCTGGGCGCAACAGGCCCAATAGAGGAAGGGGCGGACAGCATCTGTCCGCCCGTAATGCCGCGTGTTTCCGCTTTTCCGCTGTAAACTTCTTCAATGCACTTACTCTCCGGCAGAATCCCGTCACTGTGGTTTTCCTGAACTATGCTTACCTCCCATTCGCGAAAACGTGGTCGTGCTGCATCCGCCCTCTGCGGAACAGGCGCCATTGATTGCCAACCTCGCGTTGGCCTAAGAGGAGAACATGATGACGACTTCCCATCGCCCCTTTCCACCGCAACCCGAGCAGCAACAAGACTGGCCGGGCACCACGGCTAAAATGCAGCCGACGCCGGATCATGGCGAAACGAGTTATCAGGGCAGCGGACGTTTGCAGGGCAAAAAGGCGCTGATTACCGGCGGTGATTCTGGTATTGGCCGTGCGGTGGCCATCGCCTATGCGCGTGAAGGCGCGGATGTGCTGATCAGCTACTACAACGAACATGAAGATGCGCAGGACACCGCGCGTTTGATTGAAGAGGCGGGTCAAAAAGCCGTGCTGGTGCCGGGCGATATCACCTCGGCGGAACACTGCCGGCATCTGGTATCACAGGCGGTGGATGCTTTCGGCAAAATCGATATTTTGGTCAACAACGCTGCTTTTCAGCAGACGCGTCAGTCGCTGGAAGAGATCAGCGATGATGAGTTCGATCGCACCATGAAAACCAATCTCTATAGTCTGTTCTGGATCACCAAGGCTGCGGTGGCACATATGCCAAAAGGCAGCGTGATCATCAATACTGCTTCGGTGAATGCCGATCGTCCGGTGCCGACGCTACTTGCCTATTCCGCAACCAAAGCGGCGATCATTAACTTTTCCGGCAGTTTTGCCGCGCTGCTGGCAGAAAAAGGCATTCGATCCAACGTGGTTGCGCCGGGTCCGATCTGGACGCCGCTGATTCCGGCCACGATGACCGCGGAAGATGTGAAGCATGATGGTGAATCGGTGCCGATGAAACGTGCCGGTCAGCCTGCGGAACTCGCTTCTTCTTACGTGATGTTGGCCAGCGATGACGCCAGCTATATTTCAGGCGCAACGATTGCGGTAACCGGCGGCGTGCCGTTTATCTGATTGGGAAAAGGCGTTTTACTCTGGGTGAAGTTGACTGCTGAAGCGGTGTTTTATTGCGCGGGACAAGGCAGGAAAAAAAGATTGCCTCTGCAGGTGGAAATCCACGAACACCTCCAGAGGCGATGCAAAGCATCATTCGTTATGTGTGATGAATCATCACCCGGCAAACTTATACAAAATGCAGTGCTTTGTACAATTATGATTTGCGAAAAGTCGCTGATCGGAGGTGTATTTAAAATGCTTCTTTTGCTGATTTGACCCTGCTTTTGCAGGATTAGGTCAGGATGTCAGTGCTAGCAGTCCTGTTCTTGCATTATGGACGAGTCAATTTGTTCATGGCGTGATTAATAGCATCTGAAGAGAAAGAGCATCAGGCAAGTTTCTGTTTTTTTCACTGCTGCCGCGTACCGCATTTTTTATCCGCTCTATTTTGCTTCGCTGAGGATCGACAGGATCCGCGACATGAAAGCAGCGCTATCGCCAGCGCCCTTATCGACTACGCTTAACTTACCTGTTTCCAGTGAGGATCCCTGTTATGACACCCCAATCCGATTATGTTGAACCCGTGCCAGACGATGCGGAAATTCCCGTGTATGAAGACGATCTGCCGCAAGAGAGTGGAAGAGAGCAGCACAAAGAGCAACCTCAGCAGGATTGATGTCTGCTGCCACTGGATCTTTAATGACGCTGGCAACGCGATCCCTGGATCGCGTTGCCAGTAAGCTAATTCATCAGGTGAACCCTGCTCGTTGATCATCGTCAACATTCGGTCCGTCTGAATTTGCCTTTATCCTTTCTCATCACAGAATCAGCGTAAGAACTACTTTTTATTTGTTCCTGAAATCGCCTTGCTCTATGTTAATTACGGCATCCGCCTCGGCTATTATTAAGCGAAGCGTAAATGCCAGGTGGCTGAATATAATCACAGTATTATCGCAATCAGTATTTATTCAGCCAGAATGCAGATTCGCTTTCAGGAAATACACGTTGGCATTAACGTAAAAAGCGCGGTCTGCGCTGCGCTTGTGGTGAGCGCAGGCTTATCGAATGCCGCCGCCAGTGAAATGGATCTTTACTCGTTACACACCGCCTCTTTTGTCTGGCACGCTTACGCGCCAACAAAGGATTACACACAATACTTTAAAAATGAGCTGGTTGCGCTGGAGAAGCAGATAGACGAAAAGTCCGATTACAGTCTGTATGGCGGTACGTTGATCAATAGCGAAGGCAACCGCTGTGCGCTACTGGGCATGGAGAAGCGCTGGGGGGAATATCACAATCTGGTGATTGAAGGCATATATGTTTATGCCGGAGAGTTTTTTATCAAGCCGTTTTCACAGTGCGGCGATGCGGGTGCTTACCGCGAAATGAAAAAACTCTCCGGCATCGGCTTTGCTCCCTATATTTATCATGGCGTCAAATATGAGATTAACCGCTACGTGAGTTTCCGGTCAGGATTTATATTGCCGGGCATTGTGGTACTCAGCCTGCAACTAGGCTTTTAACCGCGGGTACAAGGGCGGTATCGCAGATGAGCTTTTTGCTGATTGCGGTTTATCAGGACCAGCGATAGATTGATGTTGATTATCCTCGCGGGAATAAAAACATGAACAAGAACGTTAAATCACCTTCTGCTGTGCTGGCGCTATGCATAGTGTTTTCCAGTTTTTCTGTGCTTGCCGATCCCGGTAATGGGCATGGCAACGGCAACGGCAAAGGTAACGCCCACGGCAACAGCAAGCATGCGGAGAAAGGGCAGGGCAACGCAAGCAAAGGCGGCCATAAAAAGGGCGGTAACCCACGTGATGCTGAGCGTGATATCGGCTATTCCTTTGCCCGTGGCCTGGCCGAAGAATATGGCATTACCGGCTACAAATCCCTGCCGCCAGGCATCGCCAAAAATCTCGCGCGCGGTAAGCCGCTTCCGCCGGGCATCGCTAAACGCAGCTTACCGCCGTCGATGCTCAATGAACTGCCTTATTATCCCGGCCATGAATGGAAAATCGTGGGCGATAATCTGGTGCTGATTGCACTGAGCACCGCCGTGGTCACCGCGGTGATTAATGGTGTGTTTGACTGAGTAGTGCGCACGCTGAAACCGCCATGTACGGGCGGTTTCAGCGATCATTATGCTGGCCGGACCCTGGCCTTTTTGGGGTAGCCATCGCGCCCATTATCATGGGTGTGATCGGGGTCAGGCTCAATGATAACGATATAATCTTCACCTTTCCCATCGCGCGTTAATGTGACTAAATCTCCGGCGCGAGGTTTGGATTCAAAATCATGCTCCTCTTCAAGGCCAGTATCCTCAAAAACCACAGTAATTTTCATTTTCCGTCCTCTTTCTGTTAAACCGCGTCGTTACCTCAGTGGGGTTTGCTGACGCTTGTTTATAGAATTTTAGCCTAATCTGAAGCCATCCCCTTTAGCTCAGCGGATTACTTCATCTCAATCTTATAAACGGTTGCTGACTGATTTCAGGTGCTCCTGAAATAGAGGCGTTGGCCGGGAAGGAGATTGTATTGCGCTGGGCGCTGAGCTGTATGGCCTGCCAGGCAAGTGCAACTTCATGAGGGTCGGATTGAAGCCGGTATTCGCGGCACTGTGAAAAAACCTTCTCCTTACCATCAATTTTGTATCCTGACTGCCAGACTTTTTTGCCTGACACCTGCCAGAGGTACAGGCCATTACTATCAAGCAGGCGGTACGGTTTTAACTTTCGGCCTGATCGCATCGACCTGCTTCATCGTGAGCATGGATAAAATTCCGATGGGTAAAATTAGTGACCCCTTTTTTACCCGCCGAAGGGTGCGGCTGTTAACGAATCATTGCGAGCGGTTACGAATGGATAATTGGTTGTTGGCTTGTATCTAAAGGGGTTTTGCGAACTGTTACGGAGGGTGGCGAACTATAGAATGGTGTCCCCTGCAGGAATCGAACCTGCAACTAGCCCTTAGGAGGGGCTCGTTATATCCATTTAACTAAGGAGACAACCTGACACATCAGTGTCGCGGCGCATGTTACCGTAATTGCCGCATTTTTTACAAGTGATGGCCGGGTTTTGTTGCGATCAATACCGCCTCCGGCCGCGGCTGTCCGCAGCGCATTATTCCGGCTATCGCCAACGCACACAGAATTGCGCTGGATCAATAACCCTCCCGCCAGTCAGGCATAACGTAAAGGAAAGTAAAGACGCTTTCCCTGACCCCCTTGCTGACGAGGTAACATCATGTCTCTCAAACTCTCTGTGACGCTAATCATGCTGGTGTGGCTGAGCTATGTCGCCTTTGCCGGCTCCTATTTTGTCAGCACCTTCGCGCTGTTTAACTAAGGCGAGGCGGCAATCACTCTGGCTTTGCTCCAGTTGTAATTACTCATCACCAGCTTCAGCGGCGCATCGACCGCGCCGTAAAATCGATGCTGATGCTGCATGAAAAACGCACGGAAGTGCAGCGGTAGCTGCTCCGCTTCATAGCGCAGCAGGGTGCTGTGCCAAAAGGGCGGCGGCAGCGGCGTATGCGGATAGCGCTGGTGCAACGCGTTCTGCCATGGGCTTGCCAGCAATTGTTGCGTGAAGGCGGCGCGCATGGCCAGGCTGTACGCATCGGGTATGCCCGCCAGTAACAGCTGCCCTGGCAGCGCCACCAGCCGCAGTTTTTCCAGCCGCACGCGCAGCGGTGTAATCGTCTGAAATGCCTGTGTCAGTTGGCTGAAATCATCCTGCGCATCCGCCGTGTCATAGTGCGGCGGCGTAATGGCGAGAAAGGTAAAATGCACTGCGCCAGGCGGCATGACATCGGCCAGCGGATCCTCGGCGGCGAGCTGGTGCAGCGTGGCTAACAGTGACTGAATCTCCGCGTTTATGACCGGCGTGATACCCGCGGTAAGCGCAAATTTATCCTGTGTATAGCGCGGCACGCTCAGAAGGTTGCCGATATCGGGCTGCTGCTGCCAGCCGGTAAGCGTACGCTCGGTAGCCTGTTGATAAAGGTGTTCAAGTTGCTGGTCGGAAGGGGACATCAATCATCCTTAGGGGCAACGCGCCGCTGGCACCAGAGTGGCCAGCGGCGCGCGTTTTACTGTTTTGAGGCAGTTTTTTTACGCGACGACGTTTTCTGCTTCTTGTCGTTGCTCATGTCGTTACGAATCTGCGCATGACTGATCAGCGCAAAAATCAGCGTGCCGCCGGTGATATTGCCAAGCAGCGTCGGCACGGCAAACGGCCATAAAAATTCATGCCAGCTCGCGGCACCGGTAAATACCAGATAGAACACTTCCACCGAACCCACCACGATATGCGCCAAATCGCCAAGCGCCACCAGCCAGGTCATCAGAATGATCACCACGATTTTTGCCGATTCTGCGTAAGGGAACATCCACACCATGGTGGCGATAATCCAGCCGGAGATCACCGCATTGGCAAACATCTCGCCAGGCGAATTCTCCATGACTTTCTCGCTGATATGGGTAAATGCCTGGCGCGTAGCATCGTCAAAGATTGGCATCTGGCTAAAGGCCAGCGCCGCAATGGCGGTACCGATCATATTGCCGAGCAGCACCAATCCCCACAGGCGCAGCAGCAGCGCAAAGTTGCCTGCGGTGGGCTTATGCATGATCGGCAGCACGGCGGTGACGGTGTTCTCCGTAAACAGTTGCTGACGCGCCATGATGACAATCACAAAGCCAAAGGTGTAGCCGAGGTTCTCCAGCAAAAAGCCGCCGGGCACGCCTTCCAGATGGACCTGAAAAATCCCTTTCGCCATCAGCGAGGCGCCCATCGACAGGCCAGCGGCAATCGCGGACCAGAGCAGCGCCATGCCGTCGCGCTCAAGCTCTTTCTGACCATCTTCACGAATCTGTTCATGGATCGCCGCGGCACCGGAAGGCAGATCCTCCTCGTCGACCTCAATCTCTTCGCCCTTGTCTTTTTCTTCGCTGTCGACTTCGTTATTTTCGCCGTCGTGCTCTTTTATTGTTTCTTCTGACTTCATGTTTTTCCCCAGTGATATTTGCGCACGGCAATAAGCGTAGCGGGTTTTTGTGTTCTAAAATTGTTACGGTAAATACAACCAAGAGTAACAAGGTATTAACCCTGCTTATTTTAGCCCGCTTTTGCCGTTTCAGCAGGGCAATCCGCGGGCAGAGCGGCATTTGCGGCCACCGCGCGCGCTTCGGCAGTATGCTGGCATGTGTTATCATGCCGCCCTCATTTTTATAGCGCGATTTTTCCCTCATGCTGGAAATCATTAATCTCACCTGTGTTCGCGATGAGCGTACGCTATTTAGCGCGTTGAATTTTCGCGCGGACGCGGGCGATATTGTGCAGATTGACGGGCCGAATGGCGCCGGAAAAACCTCGCTGCTGCGGCTGTTGGCCGGGCTTAGCCAGCCGGAAAGCGGCGCTATCCACTGGCACGGCACGGCGATAGCGCGTCAGCGTGAGCGCTGGCATCGCGATCTGCTCTACTTAGGTCATCATGCCGGAATCAAAGCGGTGCTGACGCCACGCGAAAATTTGGCCTTTTTACATGCGAGCAGCACGGAAGCGCAGCGTGATGCAGCGCTGGAGAGCATCGATCTGCTCGGCTATGAAACGGTGCCGGTGGCGCAGCTTTCTGCCGGGCAACAACGGCGCGTGGCGCTGGCGCGTCTCTGGCTGAGCCAGGCACCGCTGTGGATCCTCGATGAACCGCTGACCGCTATCGATAAATCGGGCGTAAAAAAATTAATGATGCATTTCATGCAACATGCCGATAACGGGGGCATGGTCATCTTAACTACCCATCAGGATCTGCCGGAAGGCAATGGACGCGTGCGCAAAATCCAGCTGTGCGGCGTGGAGCCTGACCCATGCTGATCCGCGTTATCCGGCGTGAACTGCAGCTCGCCTTTCGCAGCGGCGCAGAGATCGTCAATCCGCTGTGGTTTTTCCTGATCGTGATTACGCTGTTTCCGCTGGGCGTCGGCCCGGAGCCGCAGCTGCTGGCGCGTATCGCGCCGGGCATCGTCTGGGTGGCTGCCTTGCTGGCCTCGCTGCTGGCGCTGGAGCGGCTGTTTCGCGATGATTTTCTCGATGGTTCGCTGGAGCAACTGCTGCTGCTGCCCACGCCGCTGCCGATCACGGTGATCGGCAAAGTGGTGGCGCACTGGTTGCTGACCGGCGTACCGCTGATCCTGCTGTCGCCGCTGGTGGCGCTGCTGCTGTCGCTGGATATGGCGAGTTGGCGCGCCGTAGCGCTGACCCTGTTGCTCGGCACGCCGACGCTCAGCTTTTTAGGGGCGATCGGCGTCGGGCTGACCGTGGGCCTGCGGCGTGGCGGCGTGCTGCTCAGCCTGTTGGTATTGCCGCTGGCGATACCGGTATTGATATTTGCCAGTGCGGCCATCGATGCCGCCGGCATGGGTTTACCGATCGGCGGCTATTTGGCCATTCTCGGCGCGATGTTGGTGCTCAGCGCCATGCTGTCGCCGTTTGCGACCGCCGCCGCGTTGCGTATCAGCCTGCACTGATTCGATTTCTTATCTTCACTGTGAGCAATAAAAATGTGGAAGTGGTTACATCAGCTGGCAAAGCCTGAGCGGCTCTACCAGTTATGCGGTCGTCTTGTGCCCTGGTTTGCGCTGCTGGCACTGGCGACGCTGTTAACCGGCTGGATTTGGGGCTTTGGTTTTGCCCCGGCGGACTACCAGCAGGGCAACAGCTATCGCATTATCTATATTCATGTTCCGGCCGCCATGTGGTCGATGGGCATTTACGCGGCGATGGCGGTGGCGGCGTTTACCGGCCTGATCTGGCAGATAAAAATGGCCGATCTGGCGGCGGCGGCAATGGCGCCGGTGGGGGCAACCTTCACCTTTATCGCGCTGGTCACCGGCTCCGCGTGGGGTAAACCGATGTGGGGCACCTGGTGGATTTGGGATGCGCGGTTAACCTCTGAACTGGTGTTGCTGTTCCTTTATATGGGCGTAATTGCGCTATGGCATGCGTTTGACGATCGCCGTCTGGCGGGCCGTGCGGCCAGCATCCTGATTCTGGTGGGCGTGGTAAATCTGCCGATCATCCACTATTCGGTGCAGTGGTGGAATACGCTGCATCAGGGATCGTCCGGCATGCTGCAACAGGCGATTGCGCCCAGCATGCGTACACCGTTGCGCTGGTCGATCCTTGGCTGCCTGCTGCTGTTTATTACCCTGACGCTGATGCGGCTGCGTAACCTGATCCTGTTTACCGAACGGCATCGCCCGTGGGCAATCGCCGTGGCGACGAAAACCGGAGGCCAGCCATGACGCCAGCATTCTCATCCTGGCAGGCGTTTTTTGCCATGGGCGGCTACGCCTTCTTTGTCTGGCTTTCGGTGATCGTCACCCTGATTGCGCTGTCCGGGCTGGTGCTGCACACCGTGCTGCAACGACGTCGCTTGCTCACCGCCATTCAACAGCAGCAGGCGCGCGATCGGCGCATCCGTGCGGCGAAACAGAAAAACCACGCCACGTCGGCAGGAGATCAACCGTGAACAGCCGTCGTAAAAACCGCATGCTGGTCGTTATCGCTATTATCGTGGGCCTGGGATTAATCACCACGCTGGTGATGTATGCGCTGCGCGCCAATATCGATCTGTTTTATACCCCAAGTGAAATTCTGCAGGGCAAAGGCGAGGCGCATGAAAAACCCGAGCCTGGTCAGCGCCTGCGCGTCGGTGGCATGGTGATGCCGGGCAGCGTGAAGCGCGATCCGCAAAGCCTGCAGGTCTCATTCAAACTTTATGATGCCAGTGGCGTGGTCAGCGTGACCTTTGAGGGGATTCTTCCCGATCTGTTTCGTGAAGGGCAGGGCGTGGTTGCGCAGGGCGTGCTGGAGAACGGCAGCCTGATCAATGCAAAAGAGGTGCTGGCCAAGCACGATGAAAAATATACTCCGCCGGAAATTGAAGACGCCATGAAAAAGAACCATACCAGCCCAGCTGCACTGGCGGGGGCACAACCATGATCCCTGAAATTGGCAGCTTTCTGCTCTGTCTGGCGCTGGGGCTGTCACTGCTGTTAAGCGTTTATCCTTTATGGGGTGCCGCTCGCCAGGATGGACGATTAATGGCGCTGGCACGCCCGCTCGCCTGGGGCGTATTTTTTTGCATCGCCGCGGCGTTTATCATTCTGATTCACGCTTTTATCGCCAATGATTTTACCGTCGCCTATGTGGTGGCCAACTCCAACACCCAACTGCCGGTTTACTACCGCATTGCTGCCACCTGGGGCGCGCATGAAGGATCGCTGCTGCTGTGGGTGCTGATGCTCAGCGGCTGGACGCTGGCGGTGGCGCTGTTTAGCCGTAGCATGCCGCAGGATGCGGTGGCGCGCGTGCTGGCGGTAATGGGGATGATTAACTTCGGCTTTCTGCTGTTCATCACCTTAACCTCCAATCCTTTTACCCGCACCTTGCCCGACTTTCCGATTGATGGCCGCGATCTCAATCCCATGCTGCAGGATATTGGGCTGATTTTTCATCCGCCGCTGCTTTACATGGGTTACGTCGGCTTTTCGGTGGCCTTTGCCTTTGCTATCGCTTCGCTGATGGCTGGACGACTTGATACCGCATGGGCGCGCTGGTCGCGTCCGTGGACCACCGCGGCGTGGGTGTTTCTGACCATTGGCATTGTGCTTGGCTCGGCATGGGCCTATTACGAACTTGGCTGGGGTGGCTGGTGGTTCTGGGATCCGGTAGAAAACGCCTCGTTTATGCCGTGGCTGGCGGGCACCGCGCTGATTCACTCGCTGGCGGTGACCGAAAAGCGCGGTGCGTTCAAAGCCTGGACGGTGCTGCTGGCCATTACCGCATTTTCGTTAAGCCTGCTCGGCACCTTCCTGGTACGTTCCGGGGTGCTGGTCTCGGTGCACTCGTTTGCCTCCGATCCGGCGCGCGGCATGTTTATTCTCGCCTTTCTGGTGATTGTCATTGGCAGTTCGCTGCTGCTTTACGCCATCAAGGGCAGCAAGGTGCGTAGTCGGGTGCAAAATGAAGCCTGGTCGCGCGAATCCTTTCTGCTGGGCAATAACGTGCTGCTGATCGCCGCGATGCTGGTGGTGTTGCTCGGCACGCTGCTGCCGCTGGTGCACAAACAGCTCGGCCTCGGCAGCATCTCCATTGGCGAACCCTTCTTTAATACGATGTTTACCTGGCTGATGGCACCGCTGGCGCTGGCGCTGGGCATCGGCCCGCTGGTGCGCTGGCGTCGTGATGAGCCGCAAAAACTGTGGCGGCGGCTGGCGGTAGCGCTGCTGGTTACGCTGGCGCTCTCCATTGTGCTGCCGTGGCTGCTACAGGATCGCATTGAGGCGATGACGGTAGTTGGCCTGCTGATGGCAGTGTGGGTAATTCTGCTGACGCTGATGGAACTGCATGAACGCGCCACCCATCGGCATCGCTTTTTTGCCGGACTGCGCCACCTTTCGCGCAGCCACTGGGGCATGGTGCTGGGCCATCTTGGCGTCGCGGTGACGGTGATCGGCATCGCCTTCAGCCAGAGCTACAGCGTCGAACGCGATGTGCGCATGAAAGCGGGTGACACGGTGGATATTCACCACTATCACTTTACCTTTCGCGACGTGCACAGCCTGCAAGGCCCTAACTACAGCGGCGGCGTAGGCATCATCGACGTCACGCGTAACGGCAAGCCGGAAGCAACGCTGCATGCGGAAAAACGCTATTACAATGTGGCGCGCGCGATGATGACCGAAGCGGCGATCGACGGCGGCTTTACCCGCGATCTTTACGCGGCGCTGGGCGAAGAGTTGGATAACAACACCTGGGCGGTGCGAATTTATTACAAGCCTTTTGTTCGCTGGATCTGGTTTGGTGGCCTGTTTATGGCGGCGGGCGGCGTGCTCTGCCTGCTTGATCCGCGCTACCGTTCCCGTAAAAAAACGCAGCAGGAGCCAGCATGAATAAAAAAATTCTTTATATCCCGCTGGTGCTGTTTTTACTGCTGGCGACGGCGCTGCTTTGGCAGCTGACGCGCAATGCCAGCGGCGACGATCCTACGCGGCTGGAGTCGGCGCTGATTGGCAAGCCGGTGCCCGTGTTTCGGCTGGAGTCGCTGGATCAGCCTGGCAAAATTTACGATCAGCAGATCCTCACTGACGGCAAGCCGATCCTGCTTAACGTCTGGGCTACCTGGTGTCCGACCTGCCGTGCCGAGCATCAATACCTTAACGGACTGGCCGAACAGGGCATTCGCGTGGTCGGGCTGAACTACAAAGACAATCGCAGCAAGGCGATTAACTGGCTGAATACGCTGGGCAATCCCTATGCGCTCAGCCTGTACGACGGCAACGGCATGCTGGGCCTCGATCTCGGCGTATATGGCGCGCCGGAGACCTTTCTGATCGATGGCAAAGGCATTATTCGTTATCGCCACGCTGGCGATCTCAACGAGCGCGTCTGGAATCAGGAAGTGAAGCCGCTGTGGGAGAAATACAGCCGGGAGAGCGGGGTATGAGGCGCATCGTTATATTGCTGGCAGGTCTGCTGCTCAGCGGCAGCCTGTTCGCGGCTATCGATACCTTGCACTTTGATTCGGTAGCGCAGGAGCAGCAGTATCGCGAGCTCACCTCCTCGCTGCGCTGTCCGAAATGCCAGAACAACAGCATCGCCGATTCCAACGCCATGATTGCGGCGGATATGCGGCTGAAGGTGTATGAGCTGATGAAGCAAGGGCAGAGCAAGGCGCAGATCACCGATTACATGGTGGCGCGCTACGGCAACTTTGTGACCTATGAGCCGCCGCTGACCGCTGCGACGCTGATTTTATGGCTCGGCCCGCTGCTGTTTGTGCTGGTGGGTGGGGCGGTGATTATTTTACGCAGCCGTAAGCGGCAGGCACCCACGCTGAATAGCGATGAGCAACAGCGGCTGAATGCGCTGCTCGATCACAACAGGAAGCAACCATGAGCCTCTACTGGCTAACGCTTTTATTATTACTGCTGGCCGCCTGCGCGCTGTTTGTGCTGCCAGCCTGGCGGAATCACGGCGTTGATCGCCATCAGCGCGATGCCCTGAACAAGGCGTTTTATCATCAGCGTTTGCAGGAGCTGGAGGAAGATGAAGCGCAGGGCACGGTAGCGGAGCGACCAGAAATGGTGCGCGAACTGCAACAGACGCTGCTGGCGGATATTCCTGATGCTGAGACCGGCAATGCGCGCGCCCCGGTTTCCCGCTGGGTATTGCTGCCAGGCGTGCTGCTGTTGATCGGCGTCACGCTGGGCGTCTATCTGAAAACCGGCGGTCTGACGCAGTTGACGGCCTGGACGCAGGTGCAGGCCTCGCTGCCGCAACTGCGCGCGCGGATGATGGATCCGCAGGCCAAACCGCTGTCGATGGAAGAGCTGGCGCGGCTTGGACTGGGCATTCGCAGCAGCCTGCAGCAGGATCCGCAAAACCTCAACGACTGGATGATTCTGGGGCGCATCGGCATGGTGCTGAACAATGTCACCACCGCCACGCAGGCCTTTCAGCACGCATTGCAACTGGCACCGACCAACGAAGAGGTGCGTTTAAGCTATGCTGAAGTGCTGACGCGCTCCGGCGATGCAGAAGATAACCGTGAAGGCGGTGCTCTGTTGCAGGAAATGCAGCAGCAGGATGGCAGCAATTTACGCATTCTGGCGCTGCTGGCATTTAACGCCTGGGAACAGCAACATTATGCGCAGGCAATTGACGCCTGGCAGACCATGCTGCCGCTGCTGCCCGCAGGCGATGCACGGGTGGAAAAAATCACCCAAAGTATCGCTCAGGCAAAAGCCGCGGCCGGTGAACAGGCGGGCAGCTTACCGCTGACCATCAGCCTCTCCGCTGCGGCAGAAAAAATGTTACCGCCGGGCGGAGTCATGTATATTTCTGTTTCCGACGGGCTTTCGCCGGTGCCGGTCGCGGTGAAGCGTGTGCCACCAGGCCACTTTCCGCTATCGCTGACGCTGGATGACAGCAACGCGATGATGCCGGATCGTTTATTGTCAGCGCAGCATCAGGTCAAAGTGCGGGTGCGTATTTCTCGTGACGGCAGCGCGAATCCGCAGTCCGGTGACTGGTTCGGCGAAAGCGCGGTCACGCCATATGATGGTCATCAGTCGGTGTCTGTTGAGGTTAATCAGCAGCAGCGCTGAACGGGGCCCAGTAAATCAGCACAGGGAGAACACCATGAACTATCGCCTTAGCGGCGTCGCGCTTGCCAGCGTGTTGATGATCGGCTGCGCCAGCTCGCAACCTGGGGATGAACCTCAGGGCCGTAGCGATCCACTGGAAGGTTTTAACCGCACCATGTTTAACTTCAACTACAACGTAGTTGATCCTTACGTGCTGCGGCCGGTGGCGGTGGCGTGGCGCGATTATTTGCCAGCACCGGCGCGCACCGGACTGAGCAACGTGCTGGGCAATCTGGATGAGCCAGCCAGCATGGTGAACGCCTTTTTGATTGGCGAACCGCGTCAGGCGATGATTCACTTCACGCGCTTTTTCCTCAACTCTACGCTGGGGCTTGGCGGCTTCATCGACGTGGCGGGCAAGGCCAATCCTGAGCTGGCGCGTGGCGGTCCGCGTCGCTTTGGCAGCACGCTCGGTCATTATGGCGTCGGTTACGGCCCGTATGTTGAGCTGCCAGCCTACGGTAGCTTTACCATCCGTGAAGACGGCGGCGATTATGTCGATACGCTCTATCCGGTGTTAGGCTGGTTGACATGGCCGGTATCGCTCGGTAAATGGGCGATTGAAGGGGTGGAAACGCGCGCGCAGCTGCTCGATTCCGATGGCATTCTGCGTCAGCAGGACGATCCGTACGCCTTTATCCGCAACGCCTATTTCCAGCGGCACGATTTCCTTGCCCGCGGCGGTGAGCTAAAGCCGGAAGAGAACCCTAACGCGGCGGCGATTGAAGGCGATCTCAAGGATATTGACGCCGAGTAAGCACAGCCAGACAGATAAAAAAAAGCCGATCGTCAGATCGGCTTTTTTTATGTCTTCAGGAAAGCATCAGAACGTGTAGTTGAAGTTTGCGCCGTAGAGCCAGGCTTTGCCGGTTGACTCAAATTTGTACGGGCCTTCTTCAATAGTCACATGCTGACCGTGCATATAAGAAATACCGACGTCTACTGACGCATCCTGATTAAACGCATAGGACGTACCGGCGCTCAGCCAGAGGCGATCCTGATCCGGAATGGAAATAGAGCGGTTTTCTGCCGGTGCCGGGCTGTCGTCAAAGGCGATACCGGTGCGGAAGGTCCAGTTATCGTCATAAGAGTAGGTGGTGCCAAGCGCGATGCGGTAGGCGTCGTGGAAGCTCTCATCTTTATAGAACAGCGTCTGGCCGTTTGAACCGGTGGCCTTCAACTCCTGGAACTGGCTCCAGCTGGTGTAAGCCATGCTGTAATGCACCGCCCACTGCGGCGCCACTTTATGCCAGCCCGACACTTCCCACATCTCCGGCAGGTTCAGGGTCAGCGCGCCAGGAATGGTGGTGCCGCCGGTGGCGTACGGTAAGCCGGTGTTGCGGGCATTTAACGCTGGCGGCAGGCTGCTCTTGTAGTCGCCGTCGAAATCGACCTTCACCTCTGAGCGATAGGTAAAGCCGAAGCGGTTGTTTTCATCCACTTCGTAGAGCACACCGGCGTTCCAGCCATAGCCCCATTCGTCGCCTTTCAGATGCGCCACCTGCGTGTCGGCAGGAATGCCGAGGCGTGCGCCGCCTTCTCCGGCATAGCGCTCGATTTTCGCTCGGGCATAAACGGCATCAAAGCCGACGCCAAGGCTGAAGTGGTCGTTCATGCGCCAGGCGGTGCTGAGGTTAAAGTTAACCGTGGTGAGATCGGTTTTGCCGCCGTAAGCACCTGCCGCATAGCCGTTATTGAACTCGGTCGCCAAACCGTAGTTGGCAGTGGCCGACGCGCCCACCCACCATTGATCGTTGATTGGCTGCACATAATGCAGGTTAGGCACCCATTCTGAGGGCGCAATGTTTTTGGCATCCAGGCTATTACCCGTTGTATCGCTGGTGCCGCTGATGTTGACATCAGGATCGATATAAACCGCACCCATTGAAAACGCTGGACGATCCATTAACGCCATGGTCGCCGGGTTGCGGCTGGCTGACGCGGCGGTATCGCCGATCGCACCTTCACCGGAATAGGCACGGCCTAAACCAATCGAAGAAAATTCATTAAGCTGAAAGCCCGCTGCCGAGGCATGTGTAGAGATGAGCGCCACCGCAATTGCCACTGCTGATTTTGCAAACAGGTTCTTATGGTTCATGACCACAACCTCAGTTAGATTTTTATTAGACTCTGTTACAACGGGTAACAGGTGAAGGCGGATTCTAGGGACTAATCTGAAACTGACAAATCAGACCAGTTGGGCCAGTATAGAGCTGACCGCTGGTGATGTTGCAATAATGTTTTTCAAATATTACGGATTTGATCGACAAAATAAGATCTGCTTAACAAATTCATTTGGCTCTGATTTCACAGAATGCAACATCGTTATTCTGGATCAACCTTTGCTCACCCGACGGAGTAAACATCGTTCCGCGAAAGGGGTAAAATTCACGCAATACACTTATCCGCTTTCAGCTTACCGGAGTCGACTATGTCTGATCTGAACAAACCCCGCGCCACCGAAACCGCCGCCTGTTGCTGTGTCGATGTCGGCACGATAATGGATAACAGCGACTGTACCGCCTCCTGGTCGCGGGTATTTGCCAGCCGTGAAGAGGCGGAAGCGATGCTGGCCAGCCTGTCGGCGAAAGCGCATCAGGTGGAATCAGAGCCCTGTTTTATTGCGCCGCGCTTTCTGCCCGACGGCGACGGCGTGCGCCTCGACGTCGATTTTACCTTTTGCTGTCAGGCAGAAACGCTGATTTTTCAGCTCGGCCTGCGCTAAACAAAACGGGCCAGTTGTTGGCCCGTAATTTCGTGTTTTCTCTCCCATTTTCTTTTTCTCACTCTGGCGTCGCGCAACAATCCGGTTAACACTTGGGAGGTCAGACCTCTTTTGGCATGAAGCCAACATTTGATTACAGGTGGAAACAATGAGTCAGCCGCATTTGCGCCAGGGTGAACGCATCGCTATTACTCACGGGCTTCGTACGCCCTTTGCCCGCCAGTCAACCGCTTTGCAGGCGCTGCCCGCCGTGGAGCTGGGTCGGCTGCTGATTGCCGAAATGATGGCGCGCAGCGAACTGCCGCCGGAAATCATTGAGCAGCTGGTGTTCGGGCAGGTGGTGCAGATGCCGGAGGCGCCGAACATTGCGCGCGAAATCGTGCTCTCCAGCGGGCTTAGCGTGCACACCGATGCTTACAGCGTCAGCCGCGCCTGTGCCACCAGCTTTCAGGCGGTGGCCAACGTGGCGGAAAGCCTGCGTGCGGGCACTATTCGCGCCGGTATTGCTGGCGGTGCCGATTCCACCTCGGTGCTGCCGATTGGCGTCAGCAAAGCGCTGGCACGCGCGCTGCTCGATCTGAGCAAGGCGCGGCGGCTGGGGCAGAAGCTCGCGGTATTGAAACGGCTGCGGCCAAAAGATCTGTTACCGGTGCCGCCCGCGGTCGCGGAATATTCCACTGGCCTGCGCATGGGCGATACCGCCGAGCAGATGGCAAAAAGCCACGGCATTAGCCGCGAACAGCAGGATGCGCTGGCGCACCGATCTCACCAGCGAGCGGCGCTCGCCTGGCAGCAGGGCAAGCTGCAGCAGGAGGTGATGACTGCCTTTATCCCGCCGTGGCGCGCGCCGTTTGAGCAGGACAACAACGTGCGTCACGATTCGCAGCCGCAGGATTATGCGCGCCTGCGTCCCGCCTTTGATCGTCGGCACGGCACGGTGACCGCAGCGAACAGCACGCCGCTTACCGATGGAGCAGCGGCGGTGATCATGATGACCGAATCCCGTGCGCGCGAGCTGGGCATCACGCCGCTCGGCTGGCTGCGCAGCTACGCGTTTACCGCCATTGATGTGCATCAGGATATGCTGCTGGGCCCGGTTTACGCCTCGCCGCTGGCGCTGGATCGTGCTGGGATCACCCTCGATCAGCTCACCCTGATTGATATGCATGAAGCTTTCGCCGCGCAAACCCTGACCAACCTCAAGCTGTTTCACGATCATCGCTTCGCCCGCGAGGTGCTCAACCGCCCGCAGGCGCTGGGTGAGATCGACGAAGAGAAATTCAACGTGCTCGGCGGCTCTATCGCCTACGGCCATCCGTTTGCCGCCACCGGGGCGCGCATGATTACCCAAACGCTGCATGAGCTACGACGACGCGGCGGCGGACTCGGGCTGGTCACCGCCTGCGCGGCGGGTGGGTTAGGCGCGGCGATGGTACTGGAGGTGGATGCATGAACCGTTCAGCGTTTCATCTCACTCTACGGTCGGATCATGTCGCGGTGATTACTATTGATGTACCTGATGAAAAGGTGAATACCCTGAAGGCGGAGTTTGCTGCGCAGCTGCGGCAGATCATCAGCCAGGCGCGGGAAAACCCGCGGCTGGCTGGTCTGGTGTTTATCTCGGGTAAAAAGGATTCATTTATTGCCGGTGCTGATATCAGCATGATCGATCGCTGCCAGAGCGCGCAACAGGCGCAGGCGCTGGCGGAGCAGGGACAGCAGGTGATGGCGGAGATTGCCCATCTGCCGTTTCCTACCGTGGCGGCGATTCACGGCGCCTGCCTCGGCGGCGGCCTGGAACTGGCGCTGGCCTGCGATCGCCGCATCTGCACGCTGGATGACAAAACCCGGCTCGGCCTGCCGGAAGTGCAGCTGGGTTTGCTGCCGGGCTCCGGCGGCACGCAGCGGCTTCCCGCGCTGATTGGCGTGACGCAGGCGCTGCCCCTGATACTCACCGGTAAAGCCCTGCGCGCCCGTCAGGCGTTGAAATGCGGGCTGGTAGATGATGCCGTTGCCGTCTCTATTTTGCTGGAGACCGCGGTGAAAAGCGCACTGCAGGGCAAGAAAAAGCGTCGGCCTCTGCCGTGGTGCGAACGGCTGGCGCAGAGTGCGATCGCGCGTCCGCTGTTGTTCTCTGTGGTGCGCAAGCAGACCCAGCGAAAAACCCACGGCAACTATCCGGCGGCGGAACGGATTCTGGCGGTGGTTCGGCGCGGATTAGGCCAAAATAATGGCTATGCTGCGGAAGCGCAGGCCTTTGGGGAACTGGCGATGACGCCGCAGTCTGTCGCACTGCGCAGCCTGTTTTTTGCTACCACCGAAATGAAAAAAGAGCAGGACGCGGAGCCGCGCACCATCGCGCGCGTCGGCGTACTGGGTGGCGGCCTGATGGGCGGCGGCATCGCCAGCGTGACCGCGATGCGCGCCGGGCTGCCGGTACGCATTAAAGATATCAACAATCAGGGCATCAACCATGCCATGCAGTACAGCTGGGATCTGCTGAGCAAGAAAGTGCAGCGTCGGCAGATGAAGCCAGCGGAACGCCAGCAGAAAATGTCGATGATCTCCGGCGACACCGATTATCAAGGCTTTGCCCATCGCGATATTGTGCTGGAAGCGGTGTTTGAGGATCTGGCACTGAAGCAGCAGATGGTGGCGGAAGTAGAACAGCAGTGCGGCGAGATGACCATTTTTGCCTCTAATACCTCATCGCTGCCGATTGCGGATATCGCCGCTGGCGCGCAGCGGCCTGAGAACATCATCGGGCTGCACTATTTCAGTCCGGTGGACAAAATGCCGCTGGTGGAGGTCATTCCGCATGCGGCGACATCGCCTGAAACCGTCGCGACCACGGTGGCGCTTGCAAGAAAGCAGGGCAAAACGCCAATCGTCGTGGCGGATAAAGCCGGGTTTTACGTTAACCGCATTCTGGCACCCTACATTAATGAAGCGCTGCATTGCCTGCTGGCGGGCGAGCCGATTGAGCACATCGATAAATCGCTGGTGCAGTTCGGCTTTCCGGTGGGGCCATTGCAGCTGCTGGATGAGGTCGGCATTGATGTCGGCAGTAAAATTGTGCCGGTGTTAACCGAAGCGTTTGGTGAGCGTTTTGCCGCACCGCCAGCGTTTGCTGCGGTGCTCAACGATGGCCGCAAAGGTCGCAAGAATAGCCGCGGCTTTTATCGCTACGATGCGCCACGCTGGCGTGGGCGTCAGCCTGATACCAGCCTCTATTCTCTGCTTAAGGTGCAGCCGAAAACCCAGCTGGCCGACGGTGCGGTTGCCCAGCGCTGCGTGGCGATGATGCTGAATGAAGCGGTGCGCTGTCTGGATGAAGGGGTGATTCGTAGCGCACGCGACGGCGATATCGGCGCCATATTCGGCATCGGCTTTCCGCCGTTTACCGGTGGGCCATTCCGTTATATCGACAGTTTTGGCGCTGAAAACCTGCGGCAGCTGCTGCATAGCCTGATGCAGCTGCATGGCGATCGTTTCGCACCCTGTGCGGCGCTGAACCGATTGGCTGAGCAGGGTGAACGCTATTATCCGCTGCCGGATGCGGCGAATAAACAACCCAATTCAGCGGCTTAGTTGAGGCTGTAAAAAAGGGCCCGACTGGCACTGCTCTGAGAAGCGCTTATTTAATAAACAATCAGTTGACTATACTCAGAGCATTGCGGTAAAACACAGCGTTCATTCGCGTGAATGAAGAGTCGGTAGGCGCGGTTTACCGGCGATCATGTCAAACAACATCGGTGCTTTATGCAAGTTTTCATCATGCGTCACGGCGATGCCGCCCTTGAAGCAGCAAGTGATTCGGTAAGACCCCTCACACATTGCGGCTGTGACGAATCACGCCAAATGGCGACCTGGCTTAACGGCCAGAACCTGAATATTGAGCGTGTCCTGGTTAGTCCCTATCTGCGTGCAGAGCAGACGCTGGCAACGGTGCGCGAAGCGCTGAAGCTGCCGGTTTCGGCAGAAGTGCTGCCTGAACTGACGCCGGGCGGCGATCCCGCTCAGGTCGCTAGCTACCTGCATGCGCTGGAAAAAATGGGCGTAAAATCTGCGCTGGTGATTTCGCACTTGCCGCTGGTGGGCTATCTGGTCAGCGAGCTGTGCCCGGCGGAAGCGCCGCCGATGTTCGCTACCTCCGCTATCGCCTGCGTGACTTTTAGCGACGATGACACGGAAAGCAAACTGGAGTGGCAGGTCAGCCCATCTAAATTAGCCAAAGCGATCTAATCTACTCTGCCGGAGCGCGCTCCGGCATTCACCGTTAACCCTCTCATTTTCAATTCCCAATAATTATTCGCCTCTTTTATCCGTTTGCTTTGCGCGGAATAACACTTTCTTTCTTCTCCAAAGAATGACGTCAGCATTTTATCAAACATTTATATCGGTAAACCCGCCTTTTAATTAGCCAGGCGCGGCAGCAATAAACACTGCGTTTCTTCGTTTTTATTTCGCTGCAATTAATCTCAAGTTTATTAATTCTTTTTCATCTGCACATTCCCGTTTTTGAGACAAAGCCCGTACATGAGAAATCATCGAAGTGAGAGGTTACGCACGTTTATAACCTAAAAATACACAGGACAGACAATGTCAGATTTCCCATGGGATCCTACCAGCGGCAACGCAGACTACACCAGCTCTCCCTACCAGTACTGGGCCGGCTCCGAGCCTAAAGAGGCGGGCGGTAAAGTAGAGTTTGTGATTAATAATATGCTCTATACCACGAACATTGAGGCCGACGGCTCCTGGACATTCCAGTTGCCGGTAATGCTGATGGACGGCCAGCATAATCTGTCGGTACGCTACATCGATCGGGCGATGAATTACGGCCCGCCATACCTGTCAACAATTCATGTCGATACCACGCCGCCAGCGAAGCCGATAATTCAGGCGGTGCAGGACGATGTGGGCGATTCCATGCCGTTGTTCAACGGTCAAATCACCGATGACACAAAACCACGGTTCAGCGGTTCGGCGGAGCCGCAGAGCATTGTGCGCCTGTTTGACAAGAATACCGGCGCGCTGCTCGGATCAGCGGTGGCCAATGCTAACGGATACTGGACCATTGAGGAGGAGCTGGGTTACGGCCAGCGCGAAGTTTTTGTTACCTCCAGCGATCGCCATAACCAGGCCAGCGAGCCTTCTGAAAGCTGGGTGGTAAACATCAAAGATCCGAATGTGCCGCCGGCTTCTGACCCTTACATTACCGGCGGAGCCGACAACGTGGGCGCGGCACAGGGCGAGTTGGCGTTTGGTGCCGTTACGGATGACAACCGTCCGACGCTGAAGGGCATGGCGGAGCCGGGCAGCATAGTTTGGCTGTTTGTTAAAAACGCCGCCGACCAGTGGCTGATTCTGGGCAGCACGCGGGCGGAGTCGAACGGCAGCTGGTCAATGGAAACGGCGCAGCTTAACGCCGGGCAGTACGATTTCCAGGTGGGCAGCAGTGACGTGCGTAACCCGGCTGCGGACATTTTCCGCCTGACGATTGCTGATGCAGGCAGCGACGCGCTGAAGCCGGTAATAGTCGATGCTTTTGATGACGTCGGGGCGGCCACCGGTGCGCTGGCTAACGGTGCACTCACCAATGACAGCACGCCGACGCTGCGCGGCACGGCGGAGGCGAACAGCATCGTTTATATTCGCTATGGCCGCTCCACGATAGGCTTTGAGCCGGTTGCCAGCGTTAAGGCCAACGCAAAAGGCGAGTGGTCGTTTACCCCTGAGCTTTATCAGGATCACGTATGGGACTTCTACGTCAGCAGCAGCACGACGTTCGATTATACCAACCGTTTCCAGCTGGAGCTGAAAAGCAGCAGCGTCCTGAAGCCGGTCATCGTGGATGCGTATGATGATTCCGGCGCGGCCACCGGCGCGCTGGCAAACGGCGCGGTAACCGACGACCGCACGCCAACGCTGCGCGGCACGGCTGAGGCCAACAGCATCGTTTACATCCACTATGGCCGCTCCGGCGTATCGTGGGAGCCGGTTGCCAGCGTTAAAGCTAATGCAAAAGGCGAATGGACGTTTACGCCGGAGCTTTATCAGGATTACACGTGGGATTTCTATGCATCACCAACGACAAACTGGCGTGATGGTACACCCGTTTTCCAGCTGGAGCTGAAAAGCAGCAGCGCCCTGAAGCCGGTCATCGTGGATGCGTATGATGATTCCGGCGCGGCCACCGGCGCGCTGGCAAACGGCGCGGTAACCGACGACCGCACGCCGACGCTGCGCGGCACGGCGGAGGCGAACAGCATCGTTTACCTGTTTGCCAAAGGCGGCGCCGCCGGGGAGTGGGTTCTGTTTGCCAGCATTAAAGCCGGCCCGGCTGGCGACTGGCAGTGGAGTCATAGCTCAGATATGGCGCGCCTTGAGTATCAATTTCAGGTCGGCAGCGTACCCGAGCGCGATGTTAACGGTGACATTTTCCGCCTGACCATTGCCGATGCTGGCAGCAGCGCGCTGAGGCCGGTGATTGTGGATGCGTATGATGATTCCGGCGCGGCCACCGGCGCGCTGGCTAACGGCGCAGTGACCGACGACCGCACGCCGACGCTGCGCGGCACGGCGGAGGCCAACAGCATCGTTTACCTGTTTGCCAAAGGCGGCGCCGCCGGAGAGTGGGTTCTGTTTGCCAGCATTAAAGCCGGCCCGGCTGGCGACTGGCAGTGGAGTCATAGCTCAGATATGGCGCGCCTTGAGTATCAGTTTCAGGTCGGCAGCGTACCCGAGCGCGATGTTAACGGTGACATTTTCCGCCTGACTATTGCCGATGCTGGCAGCAGCGCGCTGAGGCCGGTGATTGTGGATGCATATGATGATTCCGGCGCGGTCACCGGTGCGCTGGCTAACGGTGCACTCACCAATGACAGCACGCCGACGCTGCGCGGCACGGCGGAGGCGAACAGCATCGTTTATATTCGCTATGGCCGCTCCACGATAGGCTTTGAGCCGGTTGCCAGCGTTAAGGCCAACGCAAAAGGCGAGTGGTCGTTTACCCCTGAGCTTTATCAGGATCACGTATGGGACTTCTACGTCAGCAGCAGCACGACGTTCGATTATACCAGACGTTTCCAGATCGAGCTTGATACCACGGCGGGTTCGCCGGTGATTGAGGGCGCGTGGGACAACTCCAGCGAGGGCAAGCTGGTTGCCCACAACGGTTACACCAAGGACACCACGCCGGAGCTGCGCGGTACGGCGGAGCCGAACAGCACGGTGACGCTGCAGTACGTAGACAGAAGTCGCCCGTGGAGCCAGGGCACCACGGTGACGGTGCAAGCCGGGCCGGATGGCAAGTGGTCTCACCAGCTCCCTGCGCTGGACAACACCTACTACCACTTCCGCACCAAAATCACCGACGCCGCGGGTAACGACAGCAGCTACAGTGCTAATTTTCTGCTGTACATCGACTCCATCGCTCCCGAGAGTCCGGTTATCACCGGCGTCTGGGATAACGAAGGATCGCTGCGCGAGCTGGCAAATGGCGACTTCACCAACGATCGCACACCAGAAATCCGCGGCACGGGCGAGCCAAACAGCAAAATTATCGTCGTGCTGGCAAAAGGGCAGGAGGGGTGGAGCAACAATAACCGCACCGTTGAGACTTGGGCAGATAATAATGGCAACTGGAAGGTGACAGTCCCGGCTCCCGCACTAACCGATGATCGCTGGCACTTCAAGGCGAAGGCGGTGGACAAGGCGGGCAACGAAAGCGCGCTTGGTGCTCAGGCGGTGATTGAAGTGCGTGGCAACCTGATTGACAGCCGTACCGTCTGGGACTTCAACGACGGCACGCTGCAGGGCTGGACGGCGGCAGGTAAATATGCGCAATCCGGGCAGCTGTTAGTTGGAAAATGGTCAGCGCCGGCCAACAGTAATGAAGCAGGAAGCAGCACCGGCGGCGGTGACGGATTTGCCGGCAATGTGGTGTACCGCGATATCACGGTGATTAAGGGACAGGTGTATCAGTTCAGTTTTGATGTGGTAAGGCTGAATGGTTCCTATACCGCACCCAAGCTCGGAATGACCGTGGATGGCCAGACGATTATCTCCCAATCTGACGTTGGACAGAGCTGGCAAAATCGCAGCGGTAGTTATATTGCGAATGAAACCAAAACCGTGCGGGTGGCGGTGACCAATGGGCAAAACTCAGGCAGCGGCAATGACTTTGCCTTTGACAATATTGTTATCAATCCGATAAAAAAAGTGCCGGTGCAGCCCGACTGGAAAACGTCGCTTGAAACCAGCTTTGACGGTGCGTCGCTGGGCGGCTGGACGCTAAAGGGCAAGTATGCCAACACGGGTGAAACATCTTTTGTATCCGGGCATAGTGGTCGATATCTGCAATTCCATACCACAGCCGAGAATAACTGGAGTGGCGAGGTAATGACGCGGAAAATGAGCGTGCAGGCCGGTAAGCTCTACAAATTCAGCTTTGACGCCAAAGAGGCTCATCAGACGCTTGCCGTAGCCTCGCTTAGCTTTGAGGTGGATGGCGTGACGGTCATCGCGCCGCAGACGCTGTCCAGAACCGCATGGAACACCTACGAGGGGTATTTCTACGCCACGTCCACCAAGGTGGTCGATCTGAAGATAAAAAACAGCACTGCTGCCTACTCGGGTAATAATATTAGCCTGGATAATATTCGCTCAGAAGAATTGCTTAATCCAGTGGACACCAACAGCAACTCCCGCAAGTTTGGACAGCAGGAGCCACTGCTGTTTACCCCCGACGAGGAGCAGGCCACGCTACAGCTGGCGGATGCGCTGGAGGGCACCGTACAGAAAGGCGTCGACCTCAACGGCCACGGCAGCACCACGCTGACGGTGACCGCAGGCGACGTGCTGGCGTTCGGCGAAAAAGATCTGTTTATTGCCGACGGCAGAACCCAGCTGATGATCAATGGCGATGCCAGCGACGTGGTTAACCTTGACGAGCTGCTGGGCGACAGCCAGGACTGGTCGCAGCTCACCGGCACCATGACGGTAGGCGGCGTTGAGTATAACGTCTGGCAACACAGCGGCGAGGATGCCGAGCTGCTGATCCAGAGCGGGGTGCAGACTCAGCTAAACTGATTCTGCTCTCACTTTCACTTATCCAGCCAGCCTCTCGGGGCTGGCTTTTTTATAATCAAAATCAGCCATGATCATAATGAATATTATGATCATGCATTTTTTTTACGGCATCAATACAACGTGATTATTTTCTTATTTAATCAATTTGTCTGACTTTTATCATTTAATAAAAAAATGAACTTTATTTTTTACGTTTAATTTTTTTCTTCTTTTCCATGCCCGGCCATCATAAAAAATGCCGAACAGCTTAATTTCCTGCCGATATAGCCGCCTATTTGATACCACAAGACTCTTCTGTATCACCATCGGCCAGGGAACCGCCATGAAACGTCACATTGTCCTTTTTTTACTGCTGATTACCACTGCGCTGCCAGGCGTGGCCAATATGCTTGTTTATCCCATGTCGCTGGAAATTGATGGAAAAGAGCAACGTGGGCAGACCCTCAATGTGATGTCGAAATCCGATCGCACGCAGTATGTGCACGTGGTGATCAAAGAGGTGCTCAATCCTGCGACACCACAGGAACGTGAGCAGGAAATTGAGAGCTGGCAGGGTAAAGGCATTGTTATTTCGCCGACGCGCTTTGCTCTGGCGGCAGGCGCGACAAAGACGGTGCGTATTATCGCGTTACATAAACCGCAGCAGGAAACTTTTTACCGTGCCTATTTCGAACCGGTGACCGCAGAAGAACAGGGCCTGGCATCCGCCGATCGGCAGACCAGTGCGCAGGTCTCATTCAGTCTGGTGTGGGGCGTGCTGATTCGTCAACTGCCGGAAAAAAGCATCATTGCTTTAACGCGAGACAACGCCTTACCAGGTATCACTAATCATGGCACGTTGCGGTTGCGCCTGCGTGAATACAGCCGCTGCCCTACATCACATGCAGATAATCGCTGTACCTGGCAACCGCTGAAAAAGAGTCTGGCTCCTGGTGCCGCGCTGAAGTTAGCCGACCTCGCAGCTAACCAGGCGCTACGCGTCAGGTACCTCGACGACAAAGAGAAAATTCAGACCTTGCGTCTGTCAGATTGACAGCTCGCAGTCTTATCCCCCGCCAATTAACGGCACTTACTACCAGGAGTTTTTTATGAAAATCGCTGCAACTGCGGCACTGTTTGCTGCGCTGTTTACCACTTCCGCGCTGGCAGCTGAAGCCATTATTAACGTTACCGCTAACATCGACCCTACGCTGGAACTGCGTAATGCCGATGGCACGCTATTAGAACAAAATGTGCGTATGGGCTACCTGCCAGGCGTGGGCCTGGATGGTCATCGTATGGAGACCAAAATCTATACTAATGACAAGGCTAAAAATATCAGCGTGCGTCTGGGAAGCGCAGCTCAACTGGTTCATGCCACCGACACCTCAGCGCCTGCCATTCCACTTACTGTCACACTGGGAACCAAAAGCTTAACCACCGCTGATCAAACGCTGACTGCCGCCGAGCTGTTCGGTGCAGCAAGTGGTGTAGGCGAATCAATTACTCTCCCTCTGGTCATTAGTCAGACGACAAAAGAGGTTGTAGATGTTGCTGGCACCTATAACGGCATGGTGCAGTTAGTGCTGGCCCAGGCGGTTGGTTCTTAATATTCACAGGCGCGTGCCTGCACGCGCTTACTTCCAGGAACTTCGATGAAAAAGCCGTTATCCTCTGCGCTGGCATTGGCTGTTACTGCCGTTTTGTGGCCCGGTGACAGTGATGCCATGCAGTTGCGTAATGACGAGCGCGTGCCGCCGGGTTTTGAATCACTGCTACTCGGGCAGGATGAACAGGTAGAAGTCAGCCTGTTTGGCAGCTCTTTGGGTCTCTATATGGCATTGGTGAAGCCAGACACCGTGCAGTTTCTTCAGCCTGAACAGATAGTTGATGACTTAAAACAGCAGGAGAAAATCCAGCCTGTACAGGCCAACTCGCTACTTGCCGTGCTAAAACAACCACTGGCGCGCAATGGCCACCTGTATTGTCAGAACAGTGTTACACAGCAGGGATGTGGTTTTATTGAGAGCGATAGCGTGGCGATCATCTTTAATGAGAATCGCAATGCTATCGATCTTTTTATCAATCCAAAATGGCTCGCGGCCCGCTCCGTGGCCAGTCGTTACTATCAGTCTGCGCAGTCGCGCAACGCCTTTATTCAGAGCCAGACACTGAACTGGTCCTCTTCCCGTGATATGCATAACGCGTCGTTTAGCGCCACCAGCGCGCTGGGCCTTGGGGAAGGGCGCTATCTGGCGGCTAACTGGCAGGCGATTGCCTTAAAATCCGCGTCGCGCACCGAAACCCGTATGCAGCTGCAGGATGTGTGGCTGCGTCAGGACATCGGTAAAACTCACTATCTGCAGGCAGGGCGCCTTGATCAACGCAATCTTGCCAGTCCGCTGGGCGGTAGCTTTAACTTCTCGCTATTGCCGATGCCGCAGTTTGATGGTGTGCGTTTCGGTACCACCCAAGCCTGGTTGAATCAGGCCGTGGCGCGCAAAGAGGATGCCACGCCGGTAACCGTGGTGTTAAATCGTCCGGCTCGCATTGATATCTATCGCGGTGAGCAGTTGCTCAGCACGCAGTATTTTTCGGCCGGATTGCAGGATCTGAACAGTGACAGTTTTCCCGGCGGCAGTTATCCACTGCAGCTGCGTATTTTTGAAAACGGTGTGCTGGTGCGCGGCGAGGAGATTCCCTTTTCTAAGGCCGCAAGCGATAACGGCGGCAATGGGCTCGAATGGTTTGCACAAACCGGCCGCGTGAGCGAGCAACAAAACGATCCGGCACAAAGTTGGCAGGCAGGCCTTCGCGCGCGCTTTCTGCGCTCGATGGCCTTGACGAGCGGTTTTTCCAGCCTCGGCGGCAAACTGTACAACGAATCACGTATCGACTGGCAGGGCGCAATCGGCGACAGCACACTGAGTGCTTCTGCCGCTGTATTACAGGGCAGTGATGGCGTAAAAGGGCATTCGCGCCAGATCGGCTATCACAACGGTATCTCGTTGAATCTCTATCAGTATCAGCAGCGCGGTAGCCAGTGTCAGGGCAGGCAGAGCTGGGACAACCTCAGCTGCGGCGATAGTCTCAGCGCCAGCCTCTCTACGCAACTGGCAGGCTGGACCGCCCTCGCAGGTTATACGCGCAGTGAAAGCCGCAGCTATCAGCTGTCCGAACAGCAGGCGCTCTATTCGCCACCGCGCCGCCGTAACAGTGAGAAAAGCCGCCAGCAGTCATCACAGCTGAGCCTTTCTCGCGCGTTTATCTGGGGCGATCTTTCCCTTAATGGTCGGTTCGGCGTTTACGAAGCTAAACAGGATAATCAACAGAGCGATCGCGGCGCCTTTATTGGTGTCAGTGTCGGTCATATTAACCGGTCGTCCAGTTCATCCCGACGCAGCAATCAGAGCCGGGCCAGCATGGAATATCGTTCCGGAAGCAACGGTGGGCCGCAGAATTACTGGAATGCCAGCCATACCGAATCTGAGTTAGTGGATAATTTTCGCGAAGTCACGGTCGGTATTGGCGGCAATCAGCAGGGCTATGGTTATGCCTCACTGGGCGGCCGATTTGACAGCCGTTATGGCAACGTCAGCAGTACCTTAACGCAGAATCAGGGAAAAGCTTCAGCCACCACTTTTACCGGCGCTTATTCATCCTCACTGGTTAGCACCGGCACAGATGTCTGGCTGGGCGGCGGCAATGGCACCGGCACCGCAAGCGGCGCCACCCTGATACAGGTGGAGGGACCGCAGGAGCACTATCGCGGGGCGGCAGTTGAGGTGCGCGGCAATGGCCGTCCGTTGGCGTTGGGTTTTGGCGACAGCACGGTGCTGTTAAATGGCGGTTATCAGCAGACACAGACCGATCTGCGTGAGCGAGTGGAAAATGGCAATCCGTTGTTTGCCACGCTGGGCAGCGGCGCAGGGCGTAAAAGCAATTTTATTGCACCGGGCAGACTGACCACACGCAAGGTGACAGGTAAAGTCACCTGGACGTGGGTGGGGCAGGCGCTGGCAAGTGGTAAAGGCATTAGTCAGGGTCAGGTGCTAAACAGCGTTTGGGGACAACTGGACAGCCGCGGCGGCTTTGTTCTGGAAACCGACAGCGCCATGAAAACCCTTTACGTTATGCAAAAAAGCCAGATTTTTGCCTGCCCGCTCAAGGTGCGTGAAACGCGCGAGGTGCTGCGTATGGTTGGACAAACGCACTGTGAAGAGATTGCCATCAGCGCACTGCCGGAGCAGTTGCAGAAACATCAGCGATTGGCGCATTTATAACAGGCGTTTCACAGGTGAAGGACTGCCCGGAATACTGCTCAGAATAATCATGCGTTGGGTGTGTTAATCATATTTATGATAGGTAGCGAACATGCTGGGAATTTTAAAATCAATGATATTTCGTATCAGCCTTTATTATAAATGTCATAATTTTTATTCAATAATAACGTGGGGTGACTGGGTTTATTAACCAGGGGGAAATGCGATGCCTCATTTTTTCGTAGCAGGCATAAGTAAAATATCTGTCATTACGGTGATAAACGGCGGATGATTTTATTCCACGGCTGGATCAGAAAGGAAATATCAAAGAAGAGAGATTGATGTATATGTTAAGTTGTCCGAAGATGAATGTTTTGAAATTTCCAGTATGTGCAATTGTCGTTAATTTCATGATCTTTTCATTGGCTTTTGTATTTTCATTGCAGGTGGCCCGTGCCGATCTTACTGTCGGCGATCTTATAAAGGATGTTATCCACACAGCCGACCGCGGCATTACACCTACGGATGATCTCAACATATTTGATGGTGAGTCAGGGAGCTACGTTACCGGAAATGTCCTTTTTGGCCGCTATATGAAATGGGTTTGTCTGAGCAGCTCAAGCCCTGTTTCAGGCGCATGCGAAACCGGACCGACGTCAAGTAAAGTAATACCCTCGGTAGTACAACTGGAATTTACTGAGTTAAGAAGTAACGTAAAAGCGACGGTTAATTTTCACGGATCTAAACAGCTGTATAGTTCCTTTAACGGCCTCTACTGTGGTCCAAAATTGAGAATGAACTGGGGGAACAGTTTTATATGTGAATCCAATCCAGATGCGGTGAAGCTTTTTTTATTCGTGCCGAGAACAGAAATAGCTAAACTGCCATTCGGGGGGATATGGCAGGCAACGTTAAAGTTAAAAACGGGAGGCTATTATGAAGCCTATCATGGCACCTGGACAGCCAATATTACCCTACACGTTAGCGATAATAATAATATTAGCATTTACTTCTCGCAGTTTTATTCCGCCACGCCACAGGTTGATTTGAAGCTGCATACCCTTCCTACGCCCGCCACGCCGGGCGGTGAAATGCGCGGCCAGGCGAATCTGGATATGTGCCTGTACGACGGCTTTAATGCGCTGAGCAAAAGCTATCAGGTGACGCTGACTGACGACCAGACCGTCAGCGACCGGGTAAACGGCACCTTCTCAGTGTTCCGCGATAACCAGCCGTCAACGGATGCGCGCAAACGGGTCGATTATCGCGCCAGCCTGCGCTACAACGGCCGCGACGTCGCCCTGCCAAATAATGAAGTGGTAACGCTGGGAGGCATTAACCAGGCGGAAGTCAGGCCGGTGCTGTTACCCAATATTCCGCAGCCGGTTTACTGCACGCCAACGCCGCTGAGCCTGACGACGCCAGCATTTAATCAGATAAGCAAAGAAAACGGTAACTATAGCGGCAGTCTGCGGGTAATTTTTACGCCATCGCTGGAATAGCGATCACGGCAGTTCAGGCGGTTGCCACTCTTCCACTTCAATCAGCACCAGCAGCGCGGCGTCGCCGCCAAACATTTTTGGAGCCTGGTGAAACGCCATTACGTGTGGATGTTGCGCCAGCCAGAGCGGCGTCTGCTGCTTGAGCACGTGTTTGCCATAACCGTGCATCACGCTGGCACAAAAAATGTGCTCGCGGCGGCAGGCGGCAATCAGCGCGCCAAGTTCCTGCTTCGCCTGATTCTGCGTCAGACCGTGCAGATCGAGGAAAATCTCCGGCGTATAGTCCCCGCGCCGCACCTTTTTTAGTTCGTAGTGGCTGACGTCACTGCGCACGTAGCGCATCGGGCCTTCCGCGGAGAGCAGCGGCTGAAACTCATCGGAAAAGTAGTGGCTGTTGTCCATCTGCTCGGAAATCATCCGCTTCACCGGCAGCTCGCGGC